>Ga0214542_1000074_pt1 | contig 123748 bp, 44 predicted proteins | sample CNSS1metaG_FD_160096 | JGI IMG/M metagenome (GOLD analysis project Ga0214542, IMG submission 160096) | Root nodule microbial communities from cowpea collected in UCLA plant growth center, Los Angeles, California, USA - CNSS1 | ecosystem: Host-associated > Plants > Roots > Nodule | place: USA... | reverse complement strand
ATACCCATACCCATACCCAGTCAATGCGGGGATTCCCCGTCAAAACGGGGACGGGTTCGGGCAATACCCACGGGGACGGGTTTATTTGCCATCTCTAAATATGAGATAGAGTAGTTATAAAAATACATTATACTTTAATGTTTTACTAACTAATACAAATAATAATGTAAATTTGTAAATTCGTGATTTCTTATTTTTGTAGTATGTAAATTGAAATGATATATAATGATAATTAGTGAAGACTATATTTATTGTTTGTGGGTTGTTTTGTTATTTTAAAATTTTTTAGAAGTTTGAAATATAGTTGTTATGTTACTGTATTTTTGTTTGGAAATTTTGAAACTTATTAGAATTAAATAAAATTTACAAAGTTATATGGAAAAAATGAATAGAGAGATTATTGTAAGATGACACACGCCGTTGAAATTTAATTAAATTATAGTGAAAATGATAATATTAAAAACATTTACATTAATTAAATTATAGTGAAAATAATAATATTAAAAAAATTTACAAAGTGGTGTCATACGAATATTATGAACTATATTGATATTTATGAAAGTATGAGAGCTGTCAAAATGGGTTGGAACCCGCGAGTCAATCTGGCTCACCACGGGTTCAGGTTGGGTTGGACGTGGACTGAATTTTTTTTACAAATTTCAATACGGGTTGATTTTTGACCCGACTCATCCAGGTTGAACTCGTGCCCGCAGATAAAAGGGTCACACACGTGTTTTTAATTTTTTTATTAAGTTGGACTTTACATTTGAGTCATGTTAGGTTGTTTTTTATCCAACATATAAATAATTTGTATTTTTATTTATTATGGTTCGTATTTGGATTGTATTAAAGTTTATTTAGATTTTAATTAGAATTACAATTTAGTTTTAATTGAAAAACAAAATTAAAAAATAATTTTTTTTAATTAAGTGAATCCGTGAGCCAACCCGTGGTGGACTGAGCCGGATTCAAATTTTTTTGTCTCGCTAAAAAGTGAACCGGGTTAGGTTGACTCACTAAATTATCAACCCGTAGTGGGTTGAGCCGGATTTGACCGAATTATCTGTTTTGACAGCTCTAAAGAATACGGTATATATAAATTTCCAAATACACCAGTGAACGAGAAATGTGAAATGATTACTTTGAATTAATATATTAATTAGTTGAGTAAAATTAATTACGTATATCTATTTGTTGTTCCAATAACCACCGAATTAACAACTATTTTTTTTTTATTTATTTACTAACATTCGTAAAATTACTTTAAAAATTATAACGTAAACGTCTCGTGCAATTATATCTAATCTAAAAGAGACATAAAAAACCTAAAATATCGAACATAAAAAGTCATTTCTATGTTAGTAAATAGACCATAGTAACCATGAAGATAAAGAAACAAAATTTATAAAAAACAAGATATTTAGAATAACAATACTACTTTAATCATATACTATGAATAATGTGGTGATATATGTTAAGATATGTCATAAATAATGTTGTCAAATGTCATGAATAATGTAATGAGATTAGGAATATTTTAAGAATGTTGTGAAATATGGTTGTATTGTAATAAAAGTTATCAATAATTGTTTTGAAAAAAAAATTAAGTGAATGTGCATGAAGATTGAAGATTGATTTTAGAAGTTTTATGTAGAAGTAAATTAAATTGGTTACAAGTAGGGGAATATTAATCTTTTAGGAAACTTTGTACCATCTTGATAATAAATTGATATTAAATCTATAACTATTATAAATGATACTCAATTTTATAACCGTTTGATTTTACTCTTTAACTACTATTTATGAGTAAAAAAGAGGTTTTTCCTAATACCTTATTTGACTTTAATTTATATCAGAAAATGAAGGTTGAGTTTTGTAAATTTGGTTTTATGGAAAAAATATAGCATTTGTTTCGGGTGTAGGACTTAGCACCTATCTCAAAACATTTAATCTGTCTCTACTCTTCATTTGTTACAATTTTTACTTTCCTGTTCGGTTGTCTGAATGATCGAAGTATCCACTTACTTTGAGATCCTATTTATAGTGTTTGGCATGGACATGTAATTAGAATTTTCTTAATCACGACTCAATTACCTTTAAACTTTACTGATTTATATTACTTTAATTTACAATAATTTTAGTACAGCCCAGGTCGTGAAGTTCCTAAAATCACTTAGGAGAAATGATCGATCAACAATCCACATAATTGTTCATCTATAATTGCGGCCTTCTGGCGCTTATTTTTTTGCCGCCTGAACGAGATTAGGCTAGGGATGTCCATTCACGTGATTCAAAGTGATAGAAAAAGGAGATTGGCTGTATATTGAAGCATATGTGATTAATCACATGCATGCACGGAGAACTCAACGCAACACTTTCTTTTTCTCTAACACTCACAGGAAAAGCGCTTTCAATCACTCACTTTCTTCCCCATTAATTCCTCCACCACTTCATGCAACGATGCACCATTCATTCATTCATTTTCATTCTCCATGGCACTCAAAGAACCACCCAAAAGGCTCCAATACCCACTCGACTCTTCCTCCTACAAGCTCCTCAACGAGATCGGCGCCGGCGTCAGCGCCGTCGTCTACAAAGCCATCTGCATCCCCATGAACTCCGCCGCCGTCGCAATCAAATCCATAGACCTCGACCGTTCCCGCCCCGACTTGGACGACGTTCGCCGCGAGGCCAAAACCCTGTCCCTCCTTTCCCACCCTAACATCCTCAAAGCACACTGCTCCTTCACCGTCGACCGCCGCCTCTGGGTGGTCATGCCCTTCATGGCCGCAGGATCTCTCCAATCCATCATCTCTCACTCCCACCCCAACGGCTTAACCGAGCCCTGCATCGCGGTGGTCCTCCGAGACACCCTCAACGCCCTCTCCTACCTCCACGGCCAGGGCCACCTCCACCGTGACATAAAAGCCGGCAACATCCTCGTCGACACCAACGGACAGGTAAAGCTCGCGGATTTCGGCGTGTCGGCTTCCATCTACGAGTCCTCCACGTGTTCCTCCTCTCTCAAGTTCACCGATGTTGCAGGCACGCCGTATTGGATGGCTCCGGAGGTGATTCACTCGCACACAGGGTACAGTTTCAAGGCTGATATATGGTCCTTCGGGATAACCGCTTTGGAGCTGGCGCATGGAAGACCTCCTCTCTCTCACCTTCCACCTTCGAAGTCCATGATGCTCAAAATCACGAAGCGGTTTCGGTTCTCCGATTTGGACAAGTATAGAAAGGGGAACGGGAACAAGTTCTCGAAGGCGTTCAAGGACATGGTGGCTTCTTGTCTGGACCAAGATCCTTCGAAAAGACCCACTGCTGATAAGTTGCTGAAACACCCTTTTTTTAAAAACTGCAAAGGAACTGATTTTCTGGTGAAGAACGTGCTTTTAGGGTTGCCCAGTGTGGAGAAGAGGTACAAGGAGAGCAAGGTGAATGAACATGATGATGATGGTGGTGATGATGAAGATGAAGACCCCTCCATGCAGGTGAAGGAGAGAAGGATAAGTGGGTGGAACTTCAACCAAGACGGGTTGGAGCTTGATCCTGTGTTTCCAAACGATGATGCAGGGGCTAAAGAGGGTGAGGTTGGAAGTGTTATGAGAAAAATGGAGGAGCATGTTAATGTTGTTGGAAGTGAAGGTGGTGTGAAGAAGAAGGAGAAGATGTTGGCGACTCTGAATGTGCTGAAAGGGAGCTTGGAGCAAGAGCTGTTGGAAGTGAAGTTTCTGGTGAATATGATAAGAGGAGAAGAGGAGAGTGATCATCATCATGATCAAACGGCTGCTGCTGCTCATCATGATCATGATCAAGATCATGGTGAGGAGAAGGAGATTTCTAGGCTGAGGGTTGCATTGGAGAATGAGAGGAAGAAGAACTTGCAGTTGGAGTTGCAGCTCCACACCTGCAAGCTTCAACTTTCTTCTCCTCTCAATATTTCCAACTAAAATCTTATCAACTCAAACACTGCATTCTCCATGCTTTTATATCTAAACTTATGTTCAAGTTCTGGTGTTGTGCACACTCATTCACTTCTTATTTTGTTCTTAGAAATAGGTATTATTCCTGTTTCTTTAAACCATTCACCTTGTTTATTATATGAATAAGAAAAAAATATCAAGTGAATTATAACCACTTTTACTGTTTTAAGAAAATTAAAATATTAATATTTTGAATTGTCGTATGGTTATATTTTTTGTGGTTATTGTCATTCAATATTAAGATAAAAATGAAATAACTGAAACTATGGTATTATGAAAAAGTTGTAAACTATGTCTCAAATTTTACCTATCACCTATCACCCTATATATTCTTCCATAACATCATTGCTTTGCTCATTACTTCTCCAACTATGAATGGACCAGACAGTACTTCACAACAAGTGAGACATAATTTTGTAATAATAAAATTACATGATAAATAAATATGAGTGGTGACAAAGATTCACATCGTTTTATCACGAGTCACCGTTCATCGTCTAACATTTACACGCCGCCACCAACACCCTTAACACGCATGAAAACAACGCTATCAGCAGCAGCCCTAACGCCGCCACGCCGCCCTGGTTTCATGGACCGCTTCCCCCTCCTCCGGATTCAGCAGCAGCTTCTCGTAACATTGGTCACCATTCCCCTTCCGATTTGAATCGGATCCGGTTCAGAACGACGCCGATTCCTCTCTGACTATGAACCCAAACGAGTGCTGACAAATTACGATTAGGGTACGTGATAATTAATATTTAAAGATTAATAAAAGAATCACCATGTGTGTAGCAGGTAGCAGCGGGCAACATTCTGTTGGCTGCAAGACACATATGTTATGCGGTATAGTTCATTCACATCAAGAAACTGAACAGCCTTAGAACACAAGAAGAAGATATAGAGATGAAGGACTTTTGAGAGACCCAAGAAAGTATTTGTTTCTTGTTGAAAGAAAGAAAGAAAAATATACCTGTCAGAAGAAATGGATTTAGAAGAATCTAAAATAAATAACACTATGGACTTATTATACACAGAACACCTAGACTTGCATCATCCAAATCATTGGATTCTCGAGACCAAGATCATACCCGCAGCCATCAGGGATCTCGATATTGGCTGGTGGTGTCATCCTGCGGCGGCAACCACGGAAAGAAATGTACTAAGTTGTCGATGTCGGACACGCTCATATCTTCTTGCAATGCATAGTAATTAAAAGACGAGTTGTGATTAAAGCACGGATCTTTGGGTTGTTCTTGCTGTTGAAGCTGCAAGGGATCATTTCCAAGTTGTTGTGGGTGAAGCTGTGACGGATCTTTTGATTCTTGAAGTGACATTTGTGGAAGATAAGGGTCGTAGGAGGAGGAGGAAGGTGGTGGTGGTGGTGGTTGTGGTGTGGCAGTGGAATGAAGAAGTTGTGCTCTGAAGAAGGCAAGGTGTTGAAGGAGAAATTGGAGTTCGGATTCAGCAGAGACGATGAGGGATTGCAAGTGAAGAATGAAGCTTAAGCAGCCTCCAACAGGGTTTCTGGCTCTCATATCAGACTCATAGATAATGGTGTTGATGGCTGAGTTTCTGTTAACAGGGTCAAGAGGCTTGATCATGTTGATGATTTTGCCAACTCCGAAAAGCCTGTGAGCGTGAAGGAACTGTTTTTGGCGATAATGAGGAAAGAAAGGTGCGAGAATGCAGGTGGGTCCGCATTTCCTGCGTTGGTACTTACAAGCAGCACAAGCCTGTGTGGTGCTCCTTGAGGAACTCGTGCCACCTTCCATGGTTTCTGCAAATTTTAAGCCGAAATGAGAGCCTTTAATTTCTCACTTCTTCTTCTTTATATATCTCATTTATCTCAACAGATTCTGTTATGCCAAAAGATATTTTTGGATCATCAAATTAATAACTCTTTTTTTTTCTTAATAATTACTCTTAATTATAATTCTTCATTACTTACTCATTAGTCATATGTTTTAATTGAGTCATTTTTATACCATAAAGGTGAAATAATGTAGTTCTTTTTCTTGTAAAATGTTCAAGTTTTAATACCTTAAAAGATTATATATTTTTAGTCCCTTTATCTTTAAAATCCATTAAATTTGATTGAATAGTATTTTATAAAGGAAAGACAATGTTTAAATAGCATTTGAAAGATTAAAGGTAGTGTTTTTTAAAAATCAAAGAGAAAAAAGGATACTTTTTTAAAGAAGCTAAAGATAAATTTTACATAGAGAAAGTTATATTTCATGTGTTACAATTAGTATGTTGTAAACTACACATACATATAGATGTTCTGTGGTTGCTGATGTGACTGTCTACATATAAGATTCACCTTGAATTTAATATCCTATGGTTTACAAAATTAATTGGATCAATTCATAGGTAGTTATATTAAAAAAACTGAATTATTTTGTAAATAAAAACTGAATCTGGGCTGTTTTTTTAGTTTAATTTTTAAACAGTGTAGTTTTCCTAACTAAAATATTTAAATTGGAATGTAAGTTACAAAAATAAAATATATATTTTAAATGTATCTATATATCAATATATCAATGATAATTTAGATTTTGAGATAATTTGGTTATAGTTAAATTCAGTTTATTTAGATATTAAACGGTTTAATTCAGTTCACTTAAACAATTATATTGTGTTATTCAGTTTAATCCTTCAACCATTTAGGTATCTTACTCATCCAATAATATCCAGTTCAATTTCCTCCTTTCACATGTGGTTCATTCTCAACAGGTAATGGTTATTTTTATATAAGTAAAATTTATAATAAGTAAATATATTATATTAGAATTGAATTTTACAATAATTAAATTTTATTAGTTATATATAACTTACATTTTAGATTTATGATGAATAATTTACATAAAATCAAACTTAACTTTTAATAATATCTATCATAACAGAATAATTAACTATTGATTTATTTTAAAAAAATCTGTTATAATTATCATGATTAATAAGTGCTAAGCGGGAAGAAAATTTATTATTTATTAAAATAAAAAACTACTCGTGTTCTAAACAATAAAACAGAAACCAAGTTGAGGGAGAGAAAGAATAAAATAGAAAATAGCTTAAAGGCCTAAAACAATTTTAACTACCAATAACCTCATAAAAATATTGAAATTTAATTTCGAAAGTGTTAGAAAAGTGTGTTGAAAAAGATAAACGATCAAAAGTAACAATTACACATTTAAAGATACAAGAACGATATTGTGAGATATATAACCAAAGCAGTGAAAGCTATGTCTAAGAAGTATAAATATTGATTTATATAATATAAGAATAAAAATGAAAACTCATAAAGTTTTCTTCAATAACTTTTACACTTCAAAAGAGATTATTAATATTTATCTCTTGACTGAATTTACTCTGCAAGAGGGAAACTACTGAGACAATGTGAGAATACAACAGTGTTTCAAACACATTATTAAATGCTATGGTTTAGTTACTTTAATGTAAATAAATTTAAGTGTAGTGCTAAATTAATTTTGGTTACTCAATCATAGCTATTAATTAGGAGTCAATGGTTAATGTTTCAATAGTTATATAATCTATCATATTATATTTGCAGTAATTTAAAATCAAATTGAAGGTAAGAAATTCTAATGAACTCCAACTTCTTAAAGTATTTTCAACAGTCATACATTTTTTGAGATGTTATTAAAGCTGATGAAGGCTCTTCCCACTTGAGCCACATGTGAAATCTGGCTCATTCACTGTGTGTACCACAAGTTCAGGATCTGGAGATTCCAGCTCAAGTATTACCTGCACATTATTGGTTGAGGAGAATGTAATCAAATTTAAATGTGATTCTCTTAAGTGAATATAACTTTTTTTTGAGATAAATGACAATATTAATAGTTGGAAGAACCATGTGCTTAGAGTTGTAACATCTCCAATAGAAACATTTATGAGTAGAGAGTTACATTTACCTTAGCAAATTTACATCACATAAAACAAATATAGGTGTTAGAGTCAAATTTAAGCTATTTCGGGAACATACCAAAAAGTTGTCTCCTTGCTTTAGGATTGGTGCAGGAACGTAGAGATTGCATTGTGGTCCTCTCAACTATCAAAGAACCAAAGCAAAAACATCATTGTTAGAGAATTTAATTCTCCCTTCTAAAATCTTGTAAAATTATAGTTGTTTTAACAATTCCGTTTTTCCAAAACTAAAGATGTTTTACAAATCCAGGATAACATCATTTGTAATATTTTTTTTAGTTATACCCCTATCTATATCTATCTACTAATGCATTGAATTTCAAAAAACTGCTACATATAATAGTGGACTTTCTTTAATGGATGTGCCAAAGTTTAAAACAATTGTAGTTTTGGAACGTAAAAAATGTTAATTATGCAACATAATCACAATTATAATTTATTTAAGAGGAATAGAATACTATTTTACTTTACCGGCCAGTATCTTCCTATATTAAAGTCATTAACAAACACAATTCCTTTCCCCCAATTGCTGAGTGATATAAACGTATCCATGACCTGATTTGATTTATCAATTGAGAAGTGCCCAGAATAAAATGCTGGTTCTTTGGAAGTATTCTCTGCAGGAAAAGAAACTCATTGGTTAATACTAAATATCAACGATTTCTAATACCATGAAAGTGATGACTGAGAAAATTACGAGATACAAATGAGCATTAATGATAGAAAAAGGCATCTCTCCATACACCCAGAATGTATTTCAGTACATACCATGCTTATAAATAAACTTTTTTCTGGATGATATTATTTCACTGAATGCAGAGTAGGAAGCCTGGGTGATTGGATTGTAGGTTGACATTTCATTCAGGTTGTGTAAAGGAATAGGAAACATTTTCCACCCTTTTACTTTTTCCTCGTCCAGATAAACTGAAGACAGAATTCCCTGTAGAAGTTGTGTCAAACATCAACCAATTACCATCAAACATTTAGAGCATCAGCTTCAGATGACATATACCTTTCTATCAAACATGTAAGCCCCATAATTTACACGACCCATGTTTTCAACCTACAAAATGCAGAAGAAAATATTTGAATAATTCCCATAACATGTTATAAGCTGAAGGAAACTGCTCAGAAGTTGAGGCATCTTGATTTATCACAATCAGGGATAACAAACTATACAACTAAAGTAAGAAGTTAACCAATAAATAATGTATCAATTCAGCAACTAACTTCTAATATTGACTATTAGGCTAATTCAAATGGCTCACTTTACAAGTAGAAATTAAGAAATACATAATTACTTAGGTATTTAAGCCCCCTGAATTTAGAGTAAATATAATTACGGTCCATCAAATTAAAAAAAACAAAAATCATTTTTTAGATTCTTGAAGTAGAAATATGTGATCTTAATCCCTACACATTAAAGTTGAACAACTAAAATGACTTTTTTAAAAAAAACTGTTTTACGTCTCAAATTTAGTGTTTAAAAACTAAAATCATTTTTTACAAATTTGAGAGACTAAATATACTATCTTTTTAATTTAGAGAGCGAAAACATGATTCACTCCAAATTTTAGAGACTAAAAACATAATAAATCTTACATTATTCATCAAGTAAATATAGTTTGGTTCCTCGAAATAATTGAAATGGTAATTTTTTTTAACAAAATATATTTTATTTAACGTGTAAAAAAATTGAAGTACTAAAACCAACATTTTTAACAATTATTTACGTTAACTTCTTTGATTAGCGTAAAGCAAAAGGTGTAATGGACTTGTGGTTCTCTTTAAGTACTACTGAAACCAAAAGTTCAAGTCGTCAATAAATATTTAAACTATCCTTGATATTTAAATTCTCTGGTACTCTCTTATTATCTCCACAATGGAGGACGAAGACCAAATCATGAATTCCCACAAAGCAAAATAATCAAAACTGATATTTGCTTAGTCCACGACATAAGCCCATGAACTAAAAATCTGCCAAAATTATTTTTCTTACAAAATAATATAAGAATACATACCAGAATAAATAAGTTGATGTTAGAATGGCATTTAACACCAGGGAGACTTAGTTTGTTATTTAACCACCTTTCAATAGTTCCAACGTAAGTTGGCCTAGCACCATTTTCTTCAGAAGGGCATGAAATAAATACTTGAGCTCTGTCATGTAACTGCATATTATTGTATTAGAGAAGCTATATTGATGAGACATTATTGTAAACTTTCTAGCTATGGGTAATAGAAATAAGACGATAGTGTCAAAAGAAAGGAGCTACAAAACAAAATGAGAACTAACGAAGGAATTAAAATAGCACCTTTGGTATGAACAAAATTCTTCCACCTCTCTTCGCTCGGTATTCAGTGATATACAATACAAAACCAAACAACTGAACGCAAAGGTTAATATTAAATAGAACAGTTTAGGAATTTAGGAATCTTTCACCGTTATGAAAAGAAAAACATACCTGGCCCACGTACTCCATTGGCATTGGAGTTTCAGATTCAAACACATTAGTGGAATTGGTGAAATCAAACGTGTCAAATAAAAAAGCCTTTCTTTGTAAGTGAATTGGTCCATATCTTGCCTTTTCATTATTAGAGGGAACAGATGGAAGAGGTACTGAGCTATATCTGGCTATAACCCTTCGAATAGCTGAAACATATGCAAGCACAAATTTAAAATTTTGCTTGGATGATTACAGTGAAAGTAACAGAGTTTAACAAATAATAACAAAACGAGAAGGGGAAGAATTATAGTTTGGATCATTTAGAAGACATTCTTCAACTGCATATAGGATATTTTATGCCAGTACAGAAGTAATTAAATTATTAAACATTATAGATTGTAAAGTTCCATTCATAATATGTGAGAGGGTGATGGTGAGAAAGTATAACTTTCTTGAAACCTGCTTTTGTCGAATGTGTTTTATGCAGAATGTTTTGTTTCTCTAACGAACACAAACTGCAACAAAATCATATTTCTTTTACCTATAAAACAGGAGTAATCTCTTAATTCTGGAAGCCCAAGTTACAGAGGGTTTGATTTTGAAACCTCGACTAAGTTCATAACAATATAGTAAACATGAAAAAGCATAAAACATAGAAAGACATAATTAGATATTAAAAGGTAGAATTTGGATGTATTTAGGATATCCAGACAGTGTCATTTAGGCTCACTTTCTATTTGACTTTCTTCCACAGCATGACAGAGTGCTTTTAGGCTAAAGATTTGCAAAATAGTAGACATTTTGAAAACTAAATGTACAACAGAGTATTGATAGCTTGAAAATGAGTGAGAAACATTACATCCATACCATTGAATTTTGAATTGTCAACGTCACCAGATTCCCTAATTGGTGCATCCTGGATATGTGATAGTCAGTCCAGTTTGCATATGACAGTTCACTATGGAAGGTGCAACATAAGGGTTAAAAGGTTTCTAACGTAATCATAAGAAGTGAGATCAGGTTTGTAGTCAGCCTCATCTACACCAGTATTGGCTCCACTATAAAATCCAAAGTTAGTCCCACCATGTGCCATCTGAAAATTAGAAAACCCAAACCACGAGGATTATTCAGAATGTGATTTTCGAACGGTAGAAAGGTAGAGATTGAGACATACATAGAGGACTGCAGAACCATTTTTTCGCAAAATTTTTTCTAGCGCAGCTGCTGTAGAATCAGCATCTGTCATGGCAATCTTCTCTCCCCAGTGTGTAAGCCACCCAGTGTAAAACTCGCTGATATGATAAGCACTTTGAGTATTTAGCATTTGATATAAAAAAATAATACTTCATAGGAGTACACTTACGCTGACAAAGGTGGTGATTTTCCTGGGGCATTGAACTCCTTTTGTAACTTGAATATAGGCCAAGGATCATCACCAGTACTGAAATCAACAGCTACAGAAACACACACACACACACACACACACACACACACACACACACACACACACACACATATATATATATATATATATATATATATATATATATATATATATATATAATATCAGTCAATAACAAATTAATAAGGATAAGAAAATAAGGTTGTAGTTCACTCAAACACAGGCACACAAATCTGTCATGGATGTAGCATGTCAAATAATTTGAGACTTTTCCTTATTCACATATCTTTACACAGAGGGAGGGAGGGAGAGAGAGGGCAGTGAACACGTTTGTAAAACCTTAAATTAACATTAATAATGACAAATTTTCACCTGAAAAGACAGCATCCCCACGAATAGATCCTTTCTCAAGATTTTCCCTAACGCCTCCATCTGTAGTGTATCTGAAAACAGTGAATATAACGAAAAAGATTACCAAAAAGGGAGATCGAACTCAAACTAGCCATGACATTGCCTTGTTCCATTATTGGTTTAAATTTTGGATTTCTAGGGGCGTTCTTGAACATTATAAATAGAAGTTCAAAATTTGAAATTCAACTTCTTGTTTACCCAATCCTTCTTTGTTGATAAACAAATCAATACTTTTTTTTTCTGAAAAATATACCACTATAGCAAATTATCTTACTTGCCTCGAAACAGTATAGAGACCACTCAAAAATGTGTATAGAAAAGAGAACTTTAGCTGTCACCATATGATTGGTTCTACAAAAAACTGTTTACCATCATTTTTCATTCCCTGTACAAATTATAATATGTCTAGACAGGAATTCCTACGAGACTGTAAACTAATTTTGGTAAAGTTAATTATGAAGATGCAACAAAATTAAAAATTGCATATTTCTGAGATACAGAACTCGCCATAAGGAGAGCAAGACACGCATGAAATCTCGGAGGTTATGTTTGAAAAAGTGAGATTAAGTGAAGAAAACGAAATAATAACTAGGAACATTCATGATGTCTAAAATTATCGATTTAATTGTTTGACTGGAAACTAGTAGTCGTGTCCGTTACTAACTAATCATTTACACTCAATAGTTAAAACAAATTGGATTATTTGGGGTTGCCTGACTTCTTTTTGTCCTGACTTAGCTTCTTCCACTTCATCCTCCTCTTTCAGTACATTCTCTCTCCTTTTTTCCAATTGTTCCATTTCTTTATCACTATCTTGTTTTCGTTTTTCTTCACATTGAAATTTAGGCAGTTAAATTACTGAGACTGAATGATACAAAGAAAGATAGTGGAGAATTAAAAGTCATGGTCTAACTCTTAAGATGACCCTAGTCCTACAAACCAACATCTTTTACTATAGCATCTAGATATCATATTACAGAAAGATACTCCAGCTTAAGAACAATAAAGTGAGAGGGTTAAAAAACATAACCCTTACAAAATAACATCATGGCCAAGACGATCTCTAGCCAGGGTGACCAGGTGATGGAGATATGCTTTGTCATCTCCATAAGAACCAAACTCATTTTCAATCTGTCAAATGATGTCACATTAGTTAATATAATTCTCCTTTCATAAGATAAGTGGTCAACATCAAAATAGAAGAAATGCACAAATCTTGAAAAATATTCAGTAATTGTGACATTAAGTCCAATCTTAATGGAGAAATTTAAGCATTCAGGGATTCACATGAGTAAAGAGGAATACTTGCATAGTAAGACAAATTACTTTCCACTACATGTTAGCAAACCAAACATAATTTAAGTTTTAGAGAGAACAAATAGGAAAAGAAATGGTAAAAATAATAGGATTTTTCTTTTTTTTTTTAATCTTACAACATTACTGACATTATTGGGCCAGGGTCAGGCTTGTACCAATCAAGTTTTGTGTACAACATCATTATACTAATGACCTAAAATGATTAGTATAGGGTTTCAGTAAATTGTCTATAACACATATCATATCAATAATTCAGAATATCTCTTTTCATTCTCCATCATACTCCTATAACTTGAAGAAGCAAATGATGCCATTTTAACACCTTAAGCACATAAAGTTTTTTGTTTTTGAAGTCAGAACATAAAACTTCAACATATTTTATGTTTTATAAACATCTGGAAAAATAATGTTAATCAGGTAAATACACTCAATAAATTCTACCCAAAGAACATACCTGAACCATTATTATAGGGCCTCCATTGTCATATAGGAGAGGAACAAGCTTTGGAAGCAGATTACCCCACCATCTTTCAACCTTAAATTTCAAACTATAATAAGTCCAGACTTCAATAAAAGTAATGTATAAACTTGGACAAAAACATACAACAAATGCTTTCATGGACATAGACATCCTTTCCAAAATCACATTACTTAGATTCACAATCTAGAGCTGTTTACAAAATGCTACGAGGTCAATAATCATAATTGTTTAACATGCTCCATTTGAAGCCACAAAAAAGTTCAACTTTTCCCTTTTAGAAATAACAAATAGATGGTTTAATTGAGTATAGCCTGACATCAAAGCACTAAAGGATTTCTCCAACAAGGCTGACTCTGGTATCAATGAGAGATAAAATATAGCTTGACAACATCTACACTTGTATATCGTTCAATAACTTCCTAAATGATACCAACATTCTTTAACTGTCACAAGCAGATTGAGCTCAATTCAAATCTCGAGGTTGCATGTTACCATAATCTTAATTTAACTTTAAGATGATGCAACAGAAACAAGGCATGCAGGCCTAAGAAGCCAGATCTCAGAAGAGGTAACAACAATCTGAAAACCTCGAGGTTCCTTTACTGAAACACTTTGGTATCAAACAAGGGGTTTCAACCCATTATAGTAGACATGATTGAGATTTTGAGCCCAAGAATCATAAGGATGATGCTGAAATGATCAAGACAACATAACTGTAGTTCATGTAACATTTTTTTATTCCCACATATATAAGAGAATACTGCATTCAAATTCTTCTTCGAAAGTCAGGATTCTCACGCAAACAAAACAGAAATTGTCAAGACTAAAAGAACTTACATGTTTAAGTGGAGAGGAAAGAACATCGAAACATGAGAGAGAATATCTAATAAAATATGAATAAACTATAAAACACCAGGAGACATGTTGAGCTGTGTTTCCAAAATTGAAAAACATTATTGGAAAGCAGAAAAACAGAAAGGCATATAAGAGATAGAATTATAGAATAAAAGACATAAAAAATACAACTCTAGCCATAAGATTACTGAGTACAAAGAAGTTAGTTGCATGAAAGACCAACATTATAATAAATATATAAAGAAAAACATACCAGTTGAAGATAAGTAGGATCAGATGATCTTGGTTTGGGTGTTGGGTTTATGGAATAGAACCAACCTGGGAAACCGCCCCAATCCCACTCTGAAACAAATCAACAGTAACTCATCATTTGGAATTCTTGTTCACCATTTTAAACAAAATATCAACATCAATGGAGATTCCAGGTGGGGATTAAATATACTGTATAAAAGAGGAAATAAGATATCTATAGATAAGACAACATTCTAGAAAAATGTCAAAGTTAGTGCACAACGTACAAAAGCCAAACATTATTTTCCTTCTCTATATCATTTGTAAAGAATAAGAAATGGAAATAATTGTGACAAAAGATGACAATGGCCAGCCATAGAACATTGGATTGGCAACAGAGAACACATGTTGCGTTCTCTTGTCATACTACAAAGGAAAAAAAGAAAATTTGCCATTATGGATTGGTATAATAACTTTGACAGGTCTCTCAGATTTGAAAATCATAACAGCAAATTATTAAAGTTTATAATTGATAGATGATCCTGCATATAAGCAGGATGAAGTAAAGCAATCAAATGAATTTCAGATCTGTAATCTAACATAGTTATAATAATATTCCATGTAATCTTGTATGTGGCATCTGAATAGATTAAATCAGGGAGGAGATCTAAAACTATCATGGAACTTGCATGATATGGGTTTTACAATTCTGCTATTTTGTTGAAAGAGATACAACATAAGTGAGTACAGCCCAAAAATTATATTCTTCGCTAAAGGAATATATGAGAATCAGCATATTATGTTTTGGTAATCTAGACAAACTTGAAGTTCATTGATAAATTGAGTAAACAGGCATTTAAGTTGTAAGATATCAGTAGGATTACAGGACTTGTGTGTTTTATGGTCATACACATATGGATCTATTTATAATCATATCATATATACAGGATAATTGAGGTAATAAAAAAAAATCCCTACATATATTCTAAATACATCTCATATCCTGATTTACATTCAACCTAATTAGATCATATCTTCAAGATTCCCCCTCAAGCTAGAACATATATGCAAAATCTGTCATGTTTGCCGCATATATGAGCAATATGAAACCCCTTGAGAGATTTTGTCAGCATATCTGCTAGCCAGGAGCTAACAAATTCATTAGTGATTTCTCCTGGGAGAACTTTCATTCTCACAAGATGACAATATATGACTGAATTAGATACAATATGAAGAGCAGCTTGATCATCGCAAATAAGCTCACCATCCTAAATGTCCCCAAATTGGAGCTGCTGAAGGAGTAGTTGTAGCCAAGTAATTTCCCTTGTAGCTACTTCCATGGCACAATATTTGACTTCAATACTAGATATTGCAACTGCATTATGTTTCTTGCTCCTCCATTGGATTAAATTTACCTCCAAAGATGGATATCGTTGGTTGTCATTGGATGTATATAGTGAAGGTTGGACCAGATGGTGCTATAGATCATTTCAAAACTCGTTTGGTGGTTGATGGTTATACTCAGATCTTTGGTCTTGATTACGAGTTATTGTTTGGCAGCAGGAAGCATTAGCGGTACTATTCATCATGAAGAACAGAAACTGGGCGAGAAGAAAAAAGGGGCGAATTGAACCCTACCCTAATACCGTGTAGGATCACAGGAATGGTGTGTTATGAGCATACACAGAGATCTATTTATAATTATATGTACAAGATAATTTAGGTAACAAAATATAATAAAATATCTGCATATCTACTAAATACATCTTGTATCCCCATTTACATTCAACCTAATGAGATCATATCTTTAACAATGAAATCATATCTTCAACAATGCAATATCCAACCTGCACATATGTATGGTCCAGGTCGAATCATCACAAGCAGATCAAGTTTGTGACATAGGTTGAGGAATGCTTCAATGTTTGCAAAACCCTCAAAAACAAACTTTCCAGGAGCTGGTTCGTGCAGATTCCAAGGAACATATGTCTGAATTGTGTTCAAGCCCAATGCCTTGGCTTTTAACAGTCTATCTTCCCAGTACTGCCAATTAGAAAGAAAACAACATCACCATATAAAAGCATTTAACTTGAACAAAACAAAATGCTTATCAGTTATCATGTCTCAGAGAATAATTAGGCTAATTAATTTATCAATCTCTGTTATCCTTATGAGGAAGATAACAAGAGAGCATGATAGCTCACTCCATTTTCTTGTTTCGCTGATCATAAAATACCAAGACAAAAAAAAAAAACAAAACAAATTTAAAGAGGAAGAAGCAATAACATTTCCATTGACTGAAACACAATCATGATGTGCAGTGGGTGTTCAGCCAGGGAGTTGCTGAAAATCCCTCTCCCTCTCTCTAAACTAAGAGATGTCAGGAAGAAATGTACTACCTCCGGATGCACTCGAAAATAATGCACATCACCACCGATGATCTGAAACGGTTCACCGTCTCTCCAGAACCTATCACTGGCGATCTCAAACTTTCTGTTAACCTGATTACCAACAATCACAGCTAGTAATTAAGGTAGAAAATAACAACCAAACTATAGTAGTGCAAGTTATCTTGAAGAATTGAAGACAGTACTTATATCATAACATTTTCCCTATTTTCAATAAAAAAATTGGCTACAATTAGAAACTCTTTCACTAACAGGTTACTATCAGCACAGTCCAATATCACCGGCTCTACTAACACTTCAATCTTAGTAATTTACCATTTGCCAAAGAGCTAGCTCATGCAATTGTGTAACCAGTTGAGAATATTGAGCTGCAGAAAAAAGTAATATAAGAGAGAGAGAGAGAGAGAGAGAGAGAGAGAGAAGGAGTACAAAAACTTACTGTATTGCGATGAGAACGGTGAGGAGAGTGAGAGTGGAAAGAAGGAAGAGGAGCGAAAACAGGGAGAAAAGCACAGAAAAGCATGAAAGAGACGAAGATGAAGAAAATTGTAGCTTTGGAGCTTCTCTTCGCCATGGCCACCAATTTGGATGCTGCACCGCTACTCTTCTTCGATCGGATTCTCATTCACCTCACTCGCTTCAAACACACTTCAATATTACTCTGTTGTTAAAGCGAATCAAGTCAATGACATGTTTTCATTTTACGTATAAATTATTTTGATCTTTTTTTTTTTAAATTAAGAAAAAAAAATTAACGCCCTTAACAAAATTTGTTATAAAAAATAATGAGATAAGATGAGTTAACTAAGAAAATTGAATAATTCCTTTGACCAACATGTTTGACACTTATCCCACATGTCGTAAATAAGAGAAGAAAAAATAAGAAAAAAAAAAAAAAGAAACTAAAATTTATTTTGATCATTACAAATTGAAAATCAGTTTTAATAATAAGTTTCAAAAATGATTTCGTGTGAAAATAAATCTTTTAAAATTTATATTATCCAAGAAAAACGTCGTTGTTTATGTCACCTTTATATGAAATTTCTCCTAACAAACAGAAGATTAAGTTTTTAAAAAGTTAAAATCTAAAAAATATGTTAGTTCCTTGTATTGTGAGAAAGGAAGTATAATTTTTTATCAAAAAAGACACTCGTTTTTAATAACACGATATTTTTTAAACGTAGTTATCTTTAAGATATATCAATAAAAAAACTCAAAATCAATTCTTTAAAATCAAGTTAATTCAAAATCAAATTTTCAAAACCGAACGTACGTTTAGCAGCTAGTGTTACAAAATATTGACAAAAGTCCAGAGATCTTTTTTTTTTTTTCCTTTTGGGCCAAAGTCCAAGGAGTCAATACCATGGACCTGAACCCATTACCTCGGTTCACATTTATGATTTAATTTGGTGAGATAGAAATAACACAAACTAGTATAAGAAACAGTAAGAAAATATTTATTATCTGGTACAATAAAACTTGATTTAAAATAGACTAAATCCTACTAGTACTTTTATTTTATTTTTATCATTTTAATTAATTTTTATCCTTTTTTAATTTGTTTATTTTTATTATTTTTCACTCAAATATTTATTATTTTACTTATAGATGACAACAGGTTGGATCGACTACAAATAGAGTCTACCTGCAATTCAACTCGCAAAAAAAATAATCATTCACAACCTGCATATTTACTTGTCATGTACCCATTTAAAAAATATCGGCGGATTTAAAAAAAATCCGCGAATACTTGTGGATTGTATGTTCACAAATATTTAAAAAATATATATATTATATAAAAATTTCAAATAAAATTATAAAAAAATTAATATAATATAATATAAATTAAAATTTAATTTTAGTTAAATAAAATATAATTTTAATTTTAATTTTAATTAAATTTAACTTAATAAAATAAAAATTAAATTTTAATTTTAATTTTTTATAAGTAAAAGTCACAAATAATAAATATCTATGAATATTAACTAAATTTCATCTATATATACATACGTGGATATTTTTGTCATCTTTATTTACGCATTCCTATTTACACATTTTTATTTCCATCTAATTTATATCTCACCACAACTGAACAAGCCTTTATTGTAAAAATAAATGAGACTCAAACAACCCTTAATTAACACAACAACCTCCCGTATAATTAACAAATATTTTATAACCCATGACTCATATCAATTTTTTCAAATATTTCAAACCATTTTTACTAGGGTTTTATATTATATAACTGATAATTTAAATGTAGGTCTAAGTCTTGTAAAAAATAAAAATGATAAAGTTAACAAATATACAAAAAAAAATATATTCATAATTCTAACTCATTGTTTCAATTTTTTAGATTAAAAGTTCTACCAATATATTTATATATTATATTGATGTATCTTTTAATATCTAATTTTTATATTTTTTTATTAAAATTAAATTGTGAGTCTAAATTTCCTAAAAATAAAAAAGTTAAGTAAGATATAAGATAAAAAATTATAAATTTTGAGAATAAAACGATGTCAATCTTTTAAATTAATTAAAGTCAGTGTAGTATATTTTTAATAATTTTTACCTCTAAAGATCTATCGGTGATCACTTCAATATAGAAGAAAGTTGCTCTACCATAAAAAAAAATATTATATATATATATATATATATATATATATATATATATATATATATATATATAATTTGTTAAAAATGGACTTTAAGTTTAACTCAATCCTACAAAAGGATTGTATCCACTTATATAAGTTGGCTAGGATAGGCTCTAAATTAACTATGATATCATGTTAGAAGTAGACTTTAAGCCTAATTCAAATCCACAAAACTGGTTTATAAGGTGAGAATTAGGGGTGGCAATGCAGGTCGGCCCGGCCCTCATAAGGCCCGCACAACGCGGGCTGTCCCGCCCTGTCCCGCCCTGCATACTTTATACGGATTGAAAAAGCTGGCCTGCCCCGCATACTCCTTGGCCGCGCAGGCCCACGGGCCGACCCATTTTTTTTAACTTTTTTTAAACTTTTTAAAATTGTTTTCTAAATTGTTTTTTATTTTTATGATAAAACTTTCAATGTTTAAAAATTGGAAAACTATAACAAGTTCACAAAATTAAGTAAAGATTTTAGAGAATTAGATGATAAATTGATAATTCACATAATACTTTGTCTTTTCCAGTTATACAAGAATTTGAAATGTTAATGCAAAAGTTCATAAAAAAAGTAATTAATATACATAAGTGCAAATTTTTATTTCTTTTAGTTTTATATGGGTTTGCAGGCTGGCCCATGCGGGTCTCTGCGGGCCTGCGGACTCACTACCCTAGCCTGCTTCGCGTTTTTTTCAAGGGCCTGCGAGTCAGTCCGACAGGCCAGGTCCTAATTGCCACGTCTAATAAGAATTGCACCCACTTATATATTGTGAATTGACATTATCTTTAATTGATGTGAGACTTTCAACAAATTTTGAAGTAGACATTAATTTTTGAAAGGAAAATTTTTGAAGTGGAAATAAGATAGATAATTGAAGGTTGCATTATTAATAAGAAAAGTGAGTCAAAGAGAAAAGGTGAGTGTGGGGGGAAGCATCTTTACAACGACAAGTCAACCGGGATGCTCAGCATTACAATACAGAGACAACAAACAAAAACACTTTTGAAACTACCAACCAATTTTTCATATTCCAATTTAGACTGCAGACAAAAAGAAACCCCAATAACATCAAAAACCAATGTAACATATAACAGTACTCTTTATTCGCCCACTCTGCTTTCTGCTCTCATACCTGTTACTGTTACCTGCTGCGTTTCCCTCTCCCTTTCCCTTTACGTTCTTCACCACCTTTTCTGTCTCTTTCACTCTCACAATTTTCACATACCTAAACATGCAATATTCTTATTTTTCCTCCACGTAAACAATTCTTCTCACCTCACTCATCATGTCACTTCACACATTCCCAAGCTCATATATGCATAACAAACATTCTCACATTTCAAGGATTCCCACGTTGCACGGACATTAATTATTTTGTGACAAAGGTTAAATAGTTCTAATCACAATTCAAGTTGACGTTTAGGTAAGAATGTCAGAGCGGTTAAGGCCGCTGGTTTGTTAATCAAAGGACAGGTTGGGTTGAAATTTTTAACTCATCAATTTATTATAACTTGACTTATTTAATCCGTCAGTTTAGCGGACTAAAATGGATCATTCTGTCCTAGCCTGGTCTGCTAACTTTTTTTTTTAATTTTTTAAATTGTTTTTATGTTTAAAATTTAAAGTAATTAAAAAAAATATTTTTTACATTATATATATATATATATATATATATATATATATATATATATAAAAAATTTATAAAAAAAAATTTTAAAAAAATTTTAAAAAAATTTTAAAAAAATATAAAAATGGGGGAGCCGCCTTCTCGTCATAAGACGGGTTGCATATTCAACCCGTTTATTTGTGGTGGACTAGTCCGACCCGATCTATTTTTTGACGAACCACAAAGACTGGGTCAAAACAGATTACACTGACCCGTTTTGTCACTCCTACTCCTACTCCTACGTTTAAATTCTTACACTTTCAAGTAAAAAGATTTGTGTCGAGAATTATAGTTTTTAATTAATAATAAATATGTATTCATAACAATTAGTATCGGATAACAATTAGTATCGAAGTTAAAAGCAAAAATTACGAGTTGAATTTCGAAGAAAAGTTGCAATCCAAGTATCGGATTCCTGAATCACCAATGATACAACTTTTTAATCTAATTTAGATTTTATTTTTCAATATGATGTAATATAAAAGTAATTCAAATAAAAGTAACAAAATTATATATCATATTAAAGAAAATAATGTAAACTATTTAAGAATGTTGAAATGTTGAAATGAATTCTGAATGTAAAATCTGTACTATTTTCCAAAATTATATTTATAATATTTAGAACTAAAGTAGTTTAATTAATTAGGGATATTTTATTATAACTAAAATAAAGTAGTTATTACAGAGAGAGACAATGAAATTTTAAAATTAGTTTTATAGAGAGAGTATAGATTAATAAAAAAACAGACTGAACTATTAATAACACTTTTGTTTTATGTATACACTGATAGATGAGGAAGATATTACACTTTTATGGTAACAATTTTTTGTATCCGTAACTTTTATATGATTATAACTTTATTAATACCACTTTTACTACCTATTTTTTATGTTATCAATTTTTATGTCATTTTTTTTATAGTATGACTGCAATAATATTTCGCTAGCGTATTTATTTCAAAATATATGCAGTTTTAGCTTTTAAAAATACTAAATTAATTTATGCTCTTAGCTCATAAAATGCAAATTTTCATTCATAATTTATTTAATATTTAATGAAAAAAATATTGTGTTAGTTACATCTCATAAAAAAGATGTATTTATTTTCAAAAATAAGAATAGTTTAATGAAATATTTAAGAAACATATTTTTCTTTACGAAAAAATACTATAAATTATTTCTATCAATACTTAATTAATAAAACATAATTTTACATTTTTATTTTGAAATTCCCAATTACTCGCGTTAACTTAATGTCCGTGCACTGTATATAACTCGGAACCAAACGACCAATACACTTTAAATTACAATTAAATGTTTTTGTGTGACTATCTATTGTAATTTAAATTTAAAGTTAAAGTTCTTATTAAAATCAAATTAAGATAATTGAATTCCAATTGATTATATTGGCATCAAACTCTATTTTTTTTTTTTTAATTTTAGGATTTAGGGGATTAAATATATTACATGTTTTAATAATATATTTTATTATTTTGATGTAATACAAAATTTGACCGTTTTGATTATTGATATTAAGATTCATTGTTAAGTTTATCACCTAAAGACAACCATCCTAAAATTTTGAATTGAAAATATGATAAAATTAAAATTTTACAAGAATCATTTATATATTTTATATAGTTTTCTTATAAATTAATATGTTTAACTTTTGTGATATTTTTGAAATATTGGGTCATTTACACACACAAAAAAAAAATGTTTAAAGAGACTTATGAGAGGGAAAATCTCACATAATATACAATGTCTTTTAATTACCTCATTTTATTCTGTAAATTCAGAATTCATTTTTCCGAAAGTTGAATTTTGAACTTTGATTAATTGAAAAACTGAATGTTGATCTGAATTTTTATTTTCTCTTCATTTAAAAATAAATAAAAAGAGACTTATGAGAGGGAAAAGTTGTCTGTAAAAGATAACACACTTTAAATTCTGTTTTCATGAAAAAAAATTGTTATCTATATATAAATTATAAACAAAGGAAACAATATACTAGGGAAAAAATGTTGGAAAAAATAAAAGAGAAAGGTCCTATATTTTATATTGGTAAAAGAAAAATACATGAAATTGAGAAGTCTGTATACCAAATTATTAAATTATTAAATTAGTAAGTGATTTTAAGTACAGCTCAATTTTATAAAATTGATATTTTAATTATATATAACAAATTGACTTTATATTTAACTGAGACGTGAAACTTTGAACAAAAATCTTAATTAAAAAATAAAACAATGAAATAAATGTACCACAAACAGTAGTAAAATATTTAAAACGATATCTAAATGAAGCTAACATATATATTGCAGACATCATAGTCACAAATATGGTCCTCATAAAAAAAGAATCCAATGCTTTTTAAAATCCCAATATTTGCACCTTATTATACCCATCCCCTCTATCGTATATCCACCAATGCCACTTTATACTCAACACATCCTTACGTCCCCATAACCGAATATCGATCTTCCTCCCATCACAATCTCTCACCATCTACACCTCTCATCTTTATAGTACGTTTGGATACAAGTAATTTCTTTTTTTTAAGGAATTTAAATTTATTTATAATAAATTTTTATATTTGGATAAATAAATTAAAAAACATTTAAAATACAAGCATTTTCTTTTAAATATTTCAATTAGTAAAAATTCAAATATCTTCAAAATAGGTTGAATTTAAAATTCTTCTCACTCAACCTCGTACTTTGGACTCTCTGGTAGAGTTGTCAATTTGACCCAGTTCATAGGCTTGACCTTGACCCACGTGAGCTTGGGTCAAAAAATCTCATAGGGCCAAAAAGTCCCACATTAAAGAAGCCCACAAGGCCGGACCAACAACCTAGACGGACGGGTCGAGTCGACAAAACTTGACGGGCATGACCGGTCTGTATGGGTAGTTGGGCTAATTAGGCCTGTCTGAATCGTCAGGCTAGCCCGACCCGTCTGGATCGTTGAGTCAGACCGTTCCTATGGGATCGTTGGGTCGGCCTGGTCCATCTGGATCGTCGAGCCGTTTCCAAATTTATCATGAACTCAAAACATAATTAAGCCTAAAATAAAAATTGTTAACATGAAATTTTATCACACAAAAAATTGAATTGTTTTATCCAAATAAGAAATTGAAATGTAAGATATTTTAATTTCTTTATCTAAACAAGTTATTTGGAAAATGTAGAAAACTTAATTACAAGCAATTCAAATACAATACATTTCAATTGCTCGACATTGTTTAAATGTTTCATCCAAACACAAGATTAGTGTTCCTTTATACAATTCATATCAACAATATTAAATGTGATTGCAACAAGATCTTTAGAGAAGGGTTACCAATTAAACTTGATCTCAACTTATAAAAAGGATTTACATTACATTTAAAAATCTAAGATAATGAGTTTATCCATCTTCTCTTCTATATTATATATCGTTCAATTTTCTTATTTTTATTTAATAGAAAATTTAGACTCACACTTAAACTTTACAATACCATATTATTTGCGGCAATGTGTTTTTTTTTTTTTTTGATAGTTAACATTTCCAGGTTACCATATTTTTTAACGGTCAAATAAACACCAATTTAATTGACTTAAGAAAAGTTGAGTTTTCTTTTTTTCCACTAATTAAGTTAGGAGCAAATGATGAAAGAAAAAGCCTAATGATTAAGATTTGGTAGCAGTGAAGATAAAAAAGGTTAATATAATTAAGATTTAAGACAAAGTGGTAGGTAGGATACATTGTAAAGATGCAAAACCATCATGAAAACATTTCATTACTTCATTATTACCAAACCAGATGGCGTAACAGTGATCAATGACCAATAGTTTCTGCTGATTTTATTTCATATAACACCACAGAGTGCATGTTTTTGAAAAATGGTCACGTTAAGTGTTAACTAATTACAGAAAGTGAAAATTTTCAGATGAAACAGGTTCGAACATGTATCAAAATATCAGTTTTATTACATCATTTAAAAACGTAATTTTACCTTCAAAGCAACCATTTTTTTATTCTTAAAACCACACACGAGAAGGATGGGCATAAACACATTTTGGCAATTAACGTTTATCATTCTTAATGTTTTGTCTGGTTTCTTTAGTTCTGTAAAGCTGCGTGAACAACAAAATAAAAAACAAAAAATATGCAAAGAGAGCGTGTGATAAGGACTCATCGTGTTATTCTTATCACAACAAACATACTTCAACTTGAATCCAATGCCAAGAAAGCACAAAAGACAAATAAATTGTCAGAAAAAATATAAAGCTATATCTAAGTACATGATTAAAAAAAAGTACCACCCCATTCTAAAAGTAGAAATTTTAAAAAGATGAATAGCTCCATCACAAATTCTATTTACTAATCTCGTGTTTCACTTAATTTTCAAAATTAAGAAAGAAGGAAAAGATAAAAGATTAATCTTTACTCTATGTATTTTATTTAGCATACTATATATATGTTTCACAATCTTCAAGTTATTATTATTTAGTTAAATGATTATAATCACTCTTTATATCTTCTAGTTTCTTTCACTTTTAAATTAGCAAACCCTTCATAAAACACATAAAAAAACAATTTTTTATTCACTTCACATATCTAATACATGGCATGTATATTTCTTGTTTACTTTTAAATATTTTATATATACTTTAATTGAAATATATACTCGGTGACTTAAGAAACATTGTTGCATCTATTTAGCTGCATTTATTGTTTAATGTTTATATCATAATCAATTTTATAACTATATTTTATGTATATCTTATTTAACAATAGTTAAAATGAACTAAACATAACTAAACATTTTCCCTATAATATATCATTCTTTGGTTTTGGTACTCATAAAAATTATTTATTTTAAAATTATCATTGTAAAATTACTGATTTGGTTTGTTATTTTACTTCAGTCATTTTTCATTTTTCCGTGTTTGTCCTACATGATATTTCAGTAATTTCCTTTCGGCATCTGCCATTTCTTTTAGATGAACAAATATTACACATTTAAAATGAAAAATAAATATTAGAAGGAATAAAAGATAAAAAAAAAGTAAAGTTTTTGACAACGGTATTTGAAAATAAAAATATTTTTACTAGGTCCACAGCAGAAAGGTGTGATAGTATTATACATAGAGACAAAAATCAAAATATATTTAGATTCGCCTAGGATTATTTTTATTTTATTTTATTTTTTGTCTAGCTAAGTTGTCAGAAACTAGCATTCAAACAATAATTAATAATCGATAACTGATCTACAAAAAAATCAATGACATTATGAAAATTAATTAACTGCATTAAAACTAAATAATATAAATATAATGTCATATATATTTGTAAAATGTAGCTACATAAATATTGAGATTCTGGAAGGTCACACTCCCTTTGGGAAGATTGAGAATATATATGATAAACAAAAGCAAAATTAAATGTATATTATATATTATAATGAAATAAAGAAAAAGGAAAATGCAGATATATGTTTGTAAAAACATATGGAGCTAACCTTGCCAAGGGTTTTGGGTTTGGTTATGTTGGGAGTTCATGCAGTTTCCCATGCCAGCGATGTTGAGAAAATCAGTGTGAGAGAGGGGTCGAAGACCCAAGAAATCTCTGGTCATGGCCTCATTGTAATTTCCTCCGCCGGCGGCACCACCACCGGCACGGTCATCAGCGGCGGTTGTTTTGGTGACAGCAGCATTGAAAGGGTCCTCAAAAGAAGTCCCTTCAAAAGGGGAAGAGAAAGAGTTGATAACATGGTGAAGGAGTGATGAAGAAACACCAACGCCAACACCAACACCAGAAGCAGGAACAGCTTTATTCCCGAAAGGTACCAAGCCATGGGGAGTGGTGGTGTTGGAAGTGGGGGTCATCTGGTCGTCACGTGAGGACAAATTCAAAGAGTCAGCAGACACGTGAGCCTGTTGGTGGGTCCTAATCATGGAGCCAGTTTTGGTCATGGTAGCTCCCATTTGGGCTGCTTTCTGCAGCAACGCTGTGGCTGACATGTGAGGAGGGGAAGGTGCTGTTGGGTAGGGAGGGAAAGTGGGACCACTTCCACCACCACCACCACCTCTAGGGTTAGGGTTTTCATGGAGACCGCTCACATGATCCTGCTGAGAGAAGAACGAGGAGGAGGAGGAGGAGAGATCAACGGTGGAGGGTGGTTGTCCAAGCCATGGGGGCATGAAACCTTGTTGCTCTTTCTTCAATGGGAAATTGTTACCACCATGGATGATATCTTGATGATGATGAGAGGATGAAGGGATGACTACTCCTACTCCCGCTGCAGGTGTTGTTGGAGTTGAAGCTGAGTTGCTGGGAATGCCTATGGCAATGTCCATGCCTGTCACAGATCTTGCACTCTCCTCTGCTAATGCATCACAGAAGGCTCTGTGGGTTATGAAACTGTCCCTCCTGATTGTCATAAACAAATACAACCAAACCCATGTCACTAAAGCACAAATTTTCAACCTTTCTCTTTTCCCAACGCCTAAAAGACATATACATACACACTCCATGTTTCTTAGGCACCTGGCTGCCACATTCAAATATTCTCTCTCACAAGGGTGGTGTAGTTATAGTTAGGTATATACCTATATATATAGTATACAACTTTTGTTTATTGTGTCATCTTCTTCATTGTAAGAACGTGTTGTAAAAAGTTGAAGAAATGTGGTGGAATTTTGAGTCAACCTCGGATTCATATGCTTCATAAATGAATGATGTAAAGTGAAGTGAAGCCATATATATATATAGAGAGAGGTGATGGGTTTAGGTTAGTTACCTTGAGAAGAGAGTTCCACAGTCACATCTGTACTCTCTTGTGCCACAGGTCTTTGAGTGAGCTTTCCAGTCTGATTGAACAGCATACTTCTTGGAGCACTTGTCGCATTTCCACTTCTTCTCGCCGTGCTTTCTGCAGAAGTGCTTCTTGATGCCAGTTAGGTCCCCCAGGGCCCTTGAAGGGTCGTGGTGGACGCAACTTGCTTCTGGGCACACATAAACCTTCTTCCTTATCTCCTTGCTCGTTCTCTGCTTCAGCTTCCATGGTAAATTGTGCCCTCTTCTGTGAAGTTGCAGATTCTGATCTCTTTGAAACCCTTTGTTGCAGATCTCACAGATGAACCTGTTTGTGGCCAAGAGAGTCTTTGGAGACAACGCCACAACTTCAGCCTCCGGGTCTGAATAAACAATTAACAAAATCCAAACACCAACCCAATTCAGATAAACAAGACAAGGACATACAACAAACAAACCAAAACCAAAACAAACTTTGGAAGTTTATAAAAAGAAGAAAAAAAAAACCTGGGTTGCCTGGAAGGTTTCTCTTTTTCTTTGGTGGAGCCTGGGTTTGAGTTGGTGGGCTAGCAAAGTATTGCTGCGAGTAATCAGAACCAATTTCGGTTCTGTTGCCTGAAGAAGCACTAGCTTCACCGGATGCAGAAGTCAAATTAGACATGGTTTTTGGAACATCAAATCAAATCCTTCATCGTCTTTTCTCATATTTGGACCTTTTTGAATTGTCACCAGCCATAGCTAGATCTGAGTTTTTCTTATGTTACTACTCTTGCTACCTTCTGGGATCGATCAAATGACACCTAAAACAGACAAGGAAAAGGCTGGAACTGGACTAGTGAGAAACGAACAGAACAAAGAGGCAAAATTGACACATATATATGGCCCCAACAAAGAAAAAAAATAGTATCAGTGAGAGAAAAATGAAAATTGAGAGAGTTTCTCTACATCTGTGAAGTGAAGCAAATACTATAAACTTAATTCATGGTTTCTCAAACTTGTTTGGCACCAACCCAAGAGACAATTCTTGTTTTTTGTTTTATATATACATACAAAGAAAATCCAGTGATATCCACACTATAATAATATGAACAAACAAAAAAAAAAAAGTATAGAACCAGCTACTCAAAGCTCAAAATCAGAGAGAGGGAGAGAGAGAGAGAGGAAGATGAGAAGAAGTAGTATCTCCCCTCTATGTCTGAGGCAGTGAAAAACAATACCAGAAACCACATACCAAGGAGAACCCTATGGCTAACTCTGACGTTGCGCTTTTCTGTCTTTTCCTCTGTTCTCTTTCTCAAACACCAGAAAAATCTTTTCCTTCTTTATTGTTTATAATATATGCTGCCTTTAATCAAGCTCAATTATTTTTTGCTACAAAGCTTTGTTTATACACAGTTCCCTCTCACTCCCCTTTCCCTTATATCGTAAAGTAAGCAGAAAAAAGGGGGTGGAAAAGCAAACCACGTAAAAAGAGAGTATCATTTGTATATGCAGATAGATAAATAGATAGATATAGTTGATATAGTTGTATACCACAGGCACTTAGAGAGAGAGAAGAACAGAGAAAGAGAATGACAGAAAGAGAGAGAGAGAGAGAGAAGTTCCCTTGTTGTGTTACTCAACATCATTGCAAGTGGACCCTCCTTGCTTTCTAAATTTTACAGTGACACACATGATTGATTCATTGATTAAATTCCAACCAGCATGGCTAAAAGCTTCTGAGTTCTGCCCTTAATTCTTTTTCTATTCTTCTCTCCCACACTTCCTCCCATCATCACTGTAACTATTGCTGCCCATAAAAAAAAAAAAAAAAAAACAAAAATTTTCCGACATTTTTTGCATGGTTACACTCAAGAATTTTAACTGGTGTGTGAAGAGACACACATATATGATCCACATAGACAAAGATGCCTAACGTACCGAAATCCATAGCGTCCCCCCCTTATCTCAATCTCTGCATCTTCTTCATATGTGTTCCAATACAATCCTTTGTCGGCCTTGTCTTTTTCATTTCGTGATGGTCTTTATCAGTATTAAGATAAACTATTAATGCTGCAACAAATAGTACACACCTTCAACTCTCCCACCCTCTTAGTTAGGTAACATAAAATTTTACTCAATCAATTTTCAGACTAACCACGCTTGCAATAACTTATACCATTAACATGTTTGAGTTTCTTCTCCTCTCACTTATACAACATTATGAGTTTCATCCTCAGTTCAAACGACTTCTGCTAACGTCGTCATGCTCAAGTTGATTCCAAAATCAATAATAGAAAATGAACCATCACTCTAAATGAAACTCCTTGCTTCCATGTGTTCATAATCTGTTGTGTATTGACTCCTTGACCGGAATTAATTTTGTTCTGTTAGTTTTCTATTCCTGCATTGGAAGAAGAATTTTCAATGATTGAATATTGGACTTTTTACTTTGAAGTCTTGTGGTTTAGATGAAAAAAATAAATAAAGTGAAGTTAGCTTGGAATAGGACACTTCCACTGTCTATCACAAATAGATCTGGCATCTGACAAACACTATAAATATAAAATTAAAGAATTTGCAAATAATGCAAATATTCAACTTTAAGAGTCTTGTTGACGTATGTCTGGTTTGGTTCTCCGGCTTGATTATGTAATTAACATAAATGTTTTTAAATATATTACAATTTCATTTATATATAAAAATATAGTTAGGAATTAAAGTGTGAGTCTAAGTCTTACATCGATTAGAAATGAGAAAGTATAACATTATATAAGGATAAAGACCCACCCATAAACTCATTGTTTTGAAGTTTTAGGTTGAGAATGATTTCAATAACTTATATGGTTGAGTTTAGATTTCATTGATGTTGTGTCTTTGAGGTATAATTCCCTCTAAATATTGTTATTTTTACAACAGAAAATCCATATGAATATCAAACTCATAAATTTATTTTATATTAAAAGCGATAAATTTATTACTTTAAAATTTTATAATTTACGTATATCGTTCTTATTGTATTATTTTTACGATAATTCTCCCTCCAGAGACAAGTCTTACGGTGGATATGTTGGTACAGCAAAACTACATTGTTTTATTATGTTTGTTCAGCTTTCAATGAGGTTGTCTTGTGTGCACCACGTATTAACTTTAAAAAATTAGCAATAGAAAATTATTTTCTTTTGTCATTATCTTGTTTTATTGTTTTATTGTTCCATGATTAAATGGGATCTTGCACGACCAAGACACAATGTGCACTCCCAGCTCATTTGTGTCATTAAAATAATATTTCCCAATAAAAAAAAGTGAATGAAGGTGAATGTAACATCATTCAACTCCTACATAAACTATTGTGATAAAATCATTTTACTTATTAAATTAAGTGAAATGTAACTGCCGTTTTATTTACGTACAAGTAAAATACCAAGAAAATGATGTTATAGTATTGATTGGTTGGTTTGAAGAAAAATGGGAAATATTTCGAGATAAACTAAAACATTCAAAGTGATATAAAATATAGTTTTATCATCTTACTTGTAACTTGTTTCAACATAATCCGTTGTCTTTAATTTAAATCTTGAGTATATTACAGATGAAAAGATTTGTTACATTATAATAATTTTATATATTTCAACTTGACAAAGGAAAAATAGTTTTCTTTTAGTAAAAAGTTATCTTTGAATAAAAAAAATAACGAAAAAACTGCCCTCCCACTAAAAAAGTAATGAAAAATAATAAATTAGTAAGAGATATGAATGAACATATACAAAAATATATAAACAGAAATGATATCACAGATTGGCTTACCCTTTTAACTTGACAGTGAAAGGAAAACCAGTTTTTTAATTTTTAATTTTTTTATCAGTAAAGAGGTTTCTTTCAATTAACTACTGGCATGTTGAAGATTTTGAAAGTGAAAAAAATATTTTGACTCCGAAGGATAGAAGAAGTGATGAAGGAAAAGAATGAAGCAGTCAAAATGTGTTTATTCTGATTCCTTAATTTTGCCTTTCCAAGAATGTGAGGTTACGAACAGAAGTTATGGAAACAAAGGAAAGTTGGTTGGAAAGGTGGAGGTGCTGGTGGTTTGCTACGATTCATCATTTTGTGGTAGTTTGGTTTATAAATATGTTTAGCTTTGAAAGTTAGGTTTTGAAGAGAAAGACAAACATGCACTTCCAAAATATTTTTTTAGAAAGTATAGTTTTTTAGACAAGGAGGATCAATTCAAGTGTATGGTCAAAAATTCCACCTTGGTTGAAATGAGTGAGGTGTTACAAGTTGCACAATTAGTCTCTAGCTAAAGTAAGTTGAGTTATATCAATCACATAATTATTGAGAAAGATCGTGACATGTGGTATTAATTGTCTTTTTAAGTGATCAAGTCACAATATGTAATAATGCAAAGACTTCTCCTTTCTCTTAAAAATTTAGAAGACTACAAAAATTTCGTTTATTAGTGACGTCTAATAATTTGTCAGTGAACTTTGATTTACAAATGAAGTAAAATGAGTTTGTAAAATTGTTGAAAAGTTTCGTTAACATCACAATTATCGACAAATATTTTATTACCGGTGAATATATGTTATTATCGACGGTAGTGATCATCAATGATATACAATTTTTTTATAATAAAAGTCAATTGTATCTTTTCATAAAAGATTCATAGTCATATGTATTTTTTAGATAAATATGACATAATAAGACTACAAATGAATCTACTTATCAAATTAATTGCATATATCAAGTCAAACCCAGACACATTTAAATATATGAGACTTCCAACCAACTATTTAGATAGAGTTTCATCGGTCATCATTCTTCCTTCATCATAGACAATTTCATTCCTAACACTGTTTGATTATTTATTGTGTTACCATTCTTCATTCCAAACCTTTTGTGCACATATTTCTTTGAAAGATGAAAATTTTATTTAGACAATGTCTAAATTCTATTATAAGAAAATGTTTCATCTTTTTCATGTCAAACATGTCAACGTCCAAGACTTGAATTTTTAAACTTGTCACACATGATTTTATTATTACATATGTAAAGATAAAACCATCCACAAAAAGAGTGACATAAATTGTTAGATTGTGCAAATTAAATAAGTCAAGTCACAATCAAATCGTGACACTTAAATTATTGTGTTTTTAAATAAATAGAGTTATATTAGCAAAAGTTTTAGGTTTTAAAGTTTTTGATCCAATAATTGATATTAATAATCATGGTTGTCAATTTGTTGGAAGTCTCACATCGACTAGAGAAAAGGTCATTTCATTATATAAGTGGAGTGCAAACCTTACTTACATATTGTGTTATGCTTAAAGCTCAATTCTAACAGAATTCTATTTATGAAAAGTTGTTGAGAGAAAAATTTAGGGGTGATCATGGATTGGATTTTTAATGATCCAATCCACATTCATTTTGGATCCAAATAATTGGATTAATTTTCGATCCAAATTCATTTTTTCAGAAAAAGTAAATTGAATTTTTTAAAAATCCAGATCCAAATATTTAGATCAAGTTTAAATCCAGATCTAAATATTTGGATCAAGTTCAAAATTCAAAATTCATTTTTCATAAAATAAATTCAAATTAATTTTTTTAAAACTTGTGTCCATAGGGCTAACACCATAGAATTTGACAGATTTTTAGTCGGGGCCAACGAGGCCAAATTTCAGCATGGGATGAACTTGAATGACTTTCGAACGAATTTCGGTTGGGGACGACGTGATCAAATTTGGGCTAAGGTCGACTTGACAAAATTTCAGTCGAGATCGACTTGACTGGATTCGATTGAATTTCGGCCAGGGCCGATTTTGCCTAATACGACCAAATTTTGACCAGAGTCGACTTGGCCAAATATGGCCACATTTGGGCCAAGGCCTGATCAGTCAAATTTCGGTCATGGTTGACTCCACTAAATTTGTCGATCGAGACTGACTTGACTGAATATGGCAAATTTTCGATCACAACCGACTAAGTTGAATATAGTCAAATCTCGTTCGGGACTTACTCGACCGAATACGGCTAAATTTGGGTCATGACCAACTTGATTGAATTTGGTCAAGTTTAGGTCAGGAACGACTCGCCTAAATATGACCAATTTTCGGTCGCGATCAACTCAGTCGAATACGACCAAATTCAGGTTAGGACCAACTCAGTCAAATTTTGGTTGAGGCCAACACGACCGAATTTTGACCAGAGCCGACTCGACTGAATTCGACTGAATTTTATTCGTGGCCAACTCAGTTGAATACGACCAAATTTCGATCGTGACCGACTCATTTGAATACGGCCAAATTTAATCCTAGGCCGTTTCAGTCGAATACGACCAAATTTGGGCCATGGCCGACTCGGTCAAATCTTAATCGAGGCCAACTCGATTGAATTCGAACGAATTTTGACTGGAGCCAATTAGGCTAAATACAGCCAAATTTTGGTCGCGGTTGTGTTGGTCGAATACGGTCAAATTTTGTCTGGGTCGACTCAGCCCAATGGAGTCAAATTTCGGTCGGGGTGAACTCAATCGAATACTTTCAAATTTTGTCTAGAACCAACTGGGTCAAATGGGACCGACTTGACAGAATTTGGCCTAATTCGGCCAAATTTTGTATAGGATCACGCCAACTCAATCAAATACGACTAAATTTGGGCTAGTCCGTCTCAACCTTTAGCCTAACCTAACAAAAAATATAAAGTGAAAATTTGGATTGGATATTTTGGATTATCCATTTTGAAAATCTAGATTTCGAGAATGAATATCAAATCCATAAAATATATAAAATGTAGATTAGATTGATATCCAGATCCAATAAAATGGATTTTAAATGGATTGAATTTTTAATTGAATGACTATTAAATGGATTGGATCATAGAAAAAATGGATTGGATCATAAAAATTTGATTTTATGCCCACCCTTAAAAAAATGATACTTGAGGAACTTAATAATTTTTTGTTTAATAATTTTAGAAAAGAAATAAAAGTTATTAATCCAATATTTTGGGATGTGGAATTGAAGAGCAAAATTGTGTTACTTTTTTATTGGAGTTAGAGATGGAGGTATGTTTACACAGTTGGATTATATATATAGTGTTAAAGTATTTCCTAAAGAACTCCATTATACAACTCTATCAATATTATTAGGCAATATATTAAACAAATTATAAATTTGTAGAAAAAAATATTTAAAGTTTTAAAAAAGTTAGATTCTTTTGGATGTAAATTACCATAATATTTGGATCGTTTATCAAACAAACAATATGAGTAAAATTGATCCATGATATTTAAAAAAAAAATTATATATCCATTTTAGGTATATTATACAAAATAATCAATAACCCATGTTTTTGAAAAACTTAAAAAAAGAATAAAAAAGCATGAATGCCTAGTATAATTACATCAATCCTACATCTTGCAATAAATTTAATTTAAATGTCAAATTGACGTGGATCATCATCTCATGAATAGTTGGGTTATCACTATATGGGGCTAGGTAAGGTTTTTCCTTCATGCACCTTTGTAATTTATATGTGTACTTTTATAATTTCTAAAATGATTATTTCACTTTTTTTATTTTATATAAAAGTTACTTTTGGTTGTTATATTATGATTTTAGAAAATAGATTTCAAGAATATATACGATACAAAAGTTTTTTAAACACATTACATCTATTTTGAAATGCTATCCCAAATGATGGTTTTTTTTTTTTCTGGAACAAATTTTTTCTCTTCTTCTTTTTGTTGTTCTACGTTGGAATGGCAACTTGACGTGATCCAATGAAGAACGGTATCTAGTACGGGGTTTCTTCCTGTACCCCCAATATTTTTTCTGCATTCCCAAAGTTTTCTTGCCTTCCAATTTTACCCTTTAAAAAAAATCAAAATAAAAAACTGAATTAAGTAAAAGCAATAATTAAGTAATTATGAAGTTCTGAAGTTGGTAGCTGCTACCTGCATTGCATACGTCAAATGAGAGAGTGAATTTTAAAAAATTAAATACTGAAGTCAAATGGTTAAAGGCCAATTTTGGTATTTAGAAAATGTTTGGAGGTGCAGGAAGAAAACCCCATTAGTTGGGTGCAGAAAGAAAGCCTTGGACTAGAGAGGCGTATGTCCAAAACGTTGGCCCAATCCAAAGTATATGAAGTTGGAATCGACCAAGTTGATAATATAGTTGTATTTCTAAATTATAATCCAGCGTGTTAATTTTATTTTATTTTTCTTTCAATTACTGGTTTTAATTTTCATAGTTTTTTATTTTTTTCCCTGCACTCAATACCTTTTTTTTTTTTTTGTAAATCCTGCATCTCCAATGAGTATTATATTCTTATTATATAAAAATTTACTAAGTAGAAATATTAAAAAAAAAATATTGGAGTAAGGGGAGAGTAAATGAATAAATCGTAAATTAAGAAAGTAAGAATGTACCGGCAGTCATCTTATTATTAATTAATTAACCTATTTTGAATTACCGGTAAATAAAAAAGAAAAAAATAATAATTATCAGTAAGTAAATAATTTCTGATTATTTTTAAATTATTCAAATTTAAAGCGATGTATAGTTTTCTGTGTTAAAAATAATATAAAACCTTCTCATATTAGTTATTTTCTTCCAAATAATTTGTATCCATTCAATAAATACCCGGTAGAATATTTTAATTTTATGTGTTTTATTATTTTAGATATAGTTTTATAAAGCATAAAACTAAGACATTTAATATGGTGAACTAAATTAACCAATTTCTAATAGCGCTGTTGTCAAAACTATAACATATATCAATTGTTAAAATTGGATTTAAAAAAAGAAAAATAGTTTTCTCTGAATAAACCCATTTCAAAAACAAATTTATTTAGTAAATTTATTCCCAATTTAATTCTTAGATTGAACTTGTTTAGTGTTTATGTGGAGAATTTAGTCTCCCAGAAATTTAATTAACAACGTGTAACACTCTCACACCTTTTTTTTTCTTAATTTACAACTTTTTTTTTATATAAAAAAAAAACGAAGTCAAAATCTAGCGTCGAAGTAGGAATGTTGAAAATTCTGTTTTTGAAAATTGACTAAAGAAAAAAGAGAAAATAAAAATTAGTGATACGGAGATAAAATTATTAGGAAGAATTTTTTTAGATGGGTGAAGTTTAAGAATAAAATCTACAGCATACACTGGTAATTATGTTGAGAAAATTAGTATCATCATGAAAAATGTTCAATTTTTTTATTTTTTTTACTGCATATAGGGTTTAGGATGGTAAATTTATGTTGACTAAAGAATAGTTTTTTTACTGAATGTACGAAAAAATGGTAATATAATTGGGTGGTAAATGATTAGCAAAACGAAATTAAAGTACTATAAATGTGAGTCTAAAAGCACTCCGTTTCAAAAAATTACAAATTAAAGGTCAAAATAATAAATGGTGTAATTAGTTACAAATTCTTTTTCAAAATTCTGTCTCTTAATTCCTTTAGTCTATGCACAAGGTGGGCACTACTTTAACTTTTCAATCCCACCGAAGAAGAAAGAAAAATAAAAGTAAAAATAAAGAAAAATGATTAAATTTTATGCATATTCAACCTGATTATAGTCGAGAGTAGAGTAAGAATGAAAAAATAAAAATACTCTTATAGATGAGTATTGCAAATAAAATTCATGGTGAATAATTAATACTTACGTATATTTATTATAAGTGGGTAACAAGTATTTTAATATCTGTTTATAACTGAAATAGATTCAGTTATCATATTATCATTCATATATATATATATATATATATATAAATATATAAATATATATATATATATATATACGATACTCATAAAAATTAAAATTAAAATTATATTTTATAGATTTAAATTTAAATAAAATATATTTTTTATTTTATTTTATTTTATTATATTTAATTTATGTTTATTTTAATTTTTTTATTTTATTTAAAATTTATTTAAAAAAATTATATATTTTTTAAAATATTCGCAGGTATTCAAGGATATTTTTATAAATTTTTAAAAAATTTGCACCAATTTTACAAACAGATATTACATAAATAACGGATAAATATTTTTGTTGTGAATCGAGTCGTAAATATGCACTATTCGTATCTTATCTGACTCGTTTTCTTTCTTAACCAACCTAAAAAAAAGTATAAGGGTGTGTTCTTTTGTCTTTTTAGACAAAGAAAGATTATGAATGTAATTACTAAATTTTCCATAGGGTAGGTAGATTAAATTATGAAAATGACAATTACCTAAATTAATTTGGAAATTATCATGTATTTAACATTAGTTAATTGCTAGCTTGGTCTAGACTAAATTGATTGACGTGCTATACATTAATTACGACTTAAACGTATTCATGCACTCCAAAGTCAAGGTTTAAAATGATCGACATTAAAAACTGAAATATTTTATTGTTACTGATTTCAATTTTGTTTTGGAAAAATTATTTGTTGAAAGTAACTGATAAACATAGAATAATTTAAATAGGTATATTAATTTTAAACTTTTGTAAAAAAATATTTTTGAATTAGTTATTTTCATTTCAAATAATATATATAATATTTAGAACTTTCTTTAAAAGTTTTTAAAATAAGGTTTTCTTATAATCAAATATGTAATTTATCAAGAAAACAATTATAAAAATATCAACGACTAAGCTAGAATTTTTAAAAAGCTTGGAAGTGTTAATATATCAAATTCCTAAATATATTATATTCGCATCCCATCTATTTATTATTAGACGCAACCAAATTCATTTATTAAAGATCTATTAGAAATTAAATGTAACGATTTATTAAAAATTAAGTATCTATTGTCAAACTTTTTATCAATTATAATTTTATATCACATATAATTGACTCTATTTCAAAAATCTCCTTCAACTCTCTTCACTTGATATTTTCCATTGCATGAGTTCAATATAAATAGAGTTAAAATAATTTTCTTTAGAATCACAATTTCCTTTTGAGGAAATATTCCTTTTCTCAAAATCACTATGTTCATTACACAATAACATGTTTTCAGATTTTGAATTAAAAAAAGAGAGTAATTTTCTCATAAATATAGAGAAAAGTTAGAGAAATTAAAAAAAAAAGAATATTTATAAAGAGATGATGATTTTCTTAAAATAAATTTTAAATGATTTTTTTTATTTTATAAATTTTTTGTTTAAGTAATCAAATATTCATATTTTATTTTTGAAACAATTTACTAAATTCTTATTTATTATATTAATATTTTTTTAATTAAATTTAATGTAAAGTAAGATATTATGCTGTTAAGTAGACATCTTATCTTTGTTATAATAATGAATCAAACGGTTAGAAAAGTTCAATAATAGTAAGAAGAAAAAAAAAATACTATCTTCTATATTATCAATATCAATGTCTCAATTTTAATATAAAGATATTAAAATAAATATTGTAAATAGTATAATGGTTGAATAAATAATGTATTATGAAAATATCAAAAAGGACTATCATTATGAATATCATATATGATAAAAAATAATTATATGAAAATAATAAAATTTTACACAGTGGAATAATTAATGTGAACAATTCCGTTGGTTATTATATACAATTAGGTCCTTTAAATTTAATGGCGTGTGATGAATATAAAACCATAAAAAAAAAGTAATACTAAGAACGTGGTTCAAAAATAACACTTTTATGTATCTCATTATTACCACGCTTTTTTTTCTCTCTTTTTTTTTCTATTTTTTCGTACTTTCATTCAAGGTTGATGGTTACTTTTTCCATGTTTTTCATTTTTTAAAATAATATTTTATGAAATTATTAATATTTATTTTACTGGTATATTCGTGTTTTATGACTAATGTAAAGGTGCATCAATGAAAACTTTTTAACTTGGTCAACAAAAATGAAAAGCAATAGTGAGAGAGAATTTACAACTTTATTTAAAAAAAAATAGTAATTAAAACATGGTTTGCAACGTTTACATTAAACAACAAAAAGAAAAAGGAAAATGAAGAACACTCCCTTTCACGTGGTTTCAATTTCCAAATTAAACAAATTAAAATCGCTAAACATGATTATTAATAAATAATTATTGTTTAGATAAACAATTGAAAAAATTATCAACACGAGGATGGAAAAAGGAGATATTCTGTCTCCAAATCTGTCCCTACATTCATTAATAATTTTTTAATTATTATACTCTATAAAAAATATAATAACGAGTTAAATCAGGTTTTAAAATTAATAAAATATAAGGTACCAGACCAAAATTCTATATTTTATCGAATGAAATGGATTTAATATCTTTTTCCAACCTCCAAATTTTAAAAAATTCATAGTAGTTCCCAAAGTTTATGCTCACATATTATTTTAAAAAATAATTTATTGTAGCTTCTGTCTTTTATTTTCAAAATTCACGCATTTTGCTGATAAAGTATAATTAAACCTTTAGAAATTAGTAGTGTTGAGAACCATATTCAAACCATTTACCCATTACTTTCTCATGCCACCAAGATTACTAGGTTTGCATGGTTTAATGAATAAAAATATGATTAAAATGAAAACATATAATAATAGTTTTATTATACTTTTACTATTTTTCATACAATAAGTATAAATATGCCTTTGAAAGAAATATAGTGATAGAAAATAATTTTTATAAGTTAAATAAGTCAAAATGATCGAGCGATTTGGTGGTTTAAAAATAAAAGAGATAAAAAAAAAAATCAAATTGCACTTCAAAGATTATTACTCAATTTCAGGTAAATTGCAGGTAGGTAATAAGGATTTCAATAAATAATGAAAGTGAAAAGATCAAAATGTAAAAAATTAGGAATAAATATGGCTTTAGTCAATAAAAATTTGAGTTAAGATCGAAATTCATTTTTGTTTAAAACTTTAATACATTTTAGTTATTAAATTTAAAAAATAAATGAATATAGTTCTTTTAATCTAATTAGGTTAATTTTTTTTAGGTGTCCATTACATTCATTTTAAAATTTAAGAACTAAAATATATCTAAGTTTCGGACAAAAACGAATTTTAATTTTAGATAAAAATTCACATACTAAACACCCTGCTTAACCCAAAAAAAACTACCAAACTACCAAATTTTTTGCTGAACTTTAAAAGTTAGGAAAAATTTAATAAAGTTTTAACATTTTCCTATGTCTTACTTAAAAAATAAAAAAGTAACGAAAGATTAACTTTTACACATTTGATATTAAATTAATTTCTATTTTTAATTCAATACAGGTAGATGTAAAAAATGACTTTAAACCCATGAGACAAGTAAGTAATTACAATGTTGTTTAATAATCATTTAAATAATTTAGAAGTTTAATTTTTTTAAAGATTAAATATTTCAAATTTTAACTACTATATTTATAATGATATTTTAAGAAATAAACAATCAAATTGTTATAAAATAATTAAGTTAATCTATTTTTATTATATAACAATAAATACATAAAATAATTCAGAAGAACAAAATATTTTTAAGGACGTCAATTCATTCAAGTCACCGATTTAAGAGGATCTAACTGAATTACAAAATTCATGTCTTAACAAAAAAATAATTGAGTTTATTTAGTTTATTTTCAGCTCAACTCGTGAATTAATATATGTGAATGATCAACTTACTTTCCAACTTCTAAATAAGTATTTTGTTTAGAAAAAATTTGTAAAATAAGAAACAACAATCACAAATTAATTTCTTGATTTAAAAAAAGTATTTTTGACAAGTTGTCATATAGATTCACGAGATATTTAATAGCAATAAAACTTAGACTAAGTTAAACGATATATATATATATATATATATATATATATATATATATATATATATATATATTATATATATATAAAATAATTTTATAAACTCTAATTAAAAATTGTTTAACTTTCTCATTTGTATTTAAGACACATTTAGATTAGAGATTTTTTGGTTAAACTCCAAGCATAAATAAATTTATAATTGTTTAAACAAAAATGAACTAACCTACTCCACTAGTTTGTAAAGGTGAATTTGATCTAAATTTTGAGCGAAGGCTTTACTTTTGAAGGAATTTGAATGCAATCACGAGAAACGAAATATGAATGTTGAAATGGATATAGATGGATTGAAGAAAAACTTCAAAGTTATGGTCCAAACAAAAAGTAGGCAACCAAATCAGTTTGTCTAGCTATTGTAGATAAGCACAGCATCATTCTGAGGTGGACATCCTCAATTCCCCACAGTTTTAGGTAATGTCAAAAGTGATTAAGCACGAGCAATTGATGAAAAAAAAGAAGATTCAAATTATCCTCATCAGGTTTAAATATACAACCCAGTTGAATTTCATGTGTTCCTATCCCTTTTAATCCTACGATAGGTGCAAACCATGTTTTCTGGATAAGTTACATTTTTTTTCAAGTTGCTGGATTATCATTAAATATCACGAACAAAAATGTTTAAAATAATATGGATCGAAATCCGTGAGTCAATTCGGTTTACCATGGGTTCGGTCAGGTTGGGTTGAAAATATTTTATAAATTTCAATACGGATTGATTTTTGATCCTATCCACCTAGAATCTGGCTTACCCGGATTGAATTCGTGGTGAGTCGGATTGACTCACCAACCCACAAATAAAGAGTTACATAAATATTTTTTGTTAAGTTGAACTTTACATTTGGGTTTGGTTGTTGTTTTTAGCCAACATATACAATTTGTATTTTTGTGATTTTGGTTTGGATTTGGATTATATTAAAGTTTGTTTAGATTTTAATTAAAATTAGAATTTAGTTTTAATTGAAAAAAATAAAAAATTATATTCTTTTTAATTAAGTGAGTTTGTGAACGAATCCATTTAACCCACCAACCTGTAGTAGATTGGGTCATGTTCAAATTTTTTCGGCTCGCTAATAAGTGAGTCAGATTGGATTAACTCACTAAATGATTAACCAGCAATGGATCGAATCGGATGAGACCAGATTATCCATTTTGACGACTCTACTCATCGCAATAATATTGCCACTGTAAAAAAATATCATTTTAACTAGATGGGCTGATTAAGATTGATAACATTCCAAATAATTAAATATACAAATGAAAAAAATCATCATATATACATACGTATAAAAAAAATCAAAACTATATTTAGTGGTAAATCTTTAATAAAGAATTATTATTTACAAGATCTCACACTAAAATGAAAAATAAGATAATTTATGTGAAGAGTGAGTTATTTAAAATTAACTCTCACAACCTCCAAAATATTAAAAAATGTTCGTATTTTATTTTTTTCTCATATTATACAAAAATTCAGTATGATCTAAAAGATATATTTAAGAACTTGAGGTGACATATACCATTAAAGTAAAATTTAAGGATAATATTTTTCTCTCTTTTTTTTTATTTGAAGAAAAAAACATTTCATATAATTTTTTTATCCTTTTGTTTTTCTCTTTTTTTATATTATTTTCATTCGTTTAATTTGTTTCGTCGGTGAAATGATTATTAATTTAAAAACAATAAAATAGACGTGAGCAAGTTGCGAACTAACTCTCGGGAGTCAATAGAAAGAAAAGTAACAGTGTAATTGTATTTTATTGACTCTCTGAATCTAACGACACAGAACAGAATCATACTCTTCAATGGAAATGGATATAAAAAAACTGCACCTTCTTTTAGTTGACTTGCAGCATTAATTTACTACCAATAAACCTAAAAATCAAGACACTTTTTTTCCTAGAAATGCTTCTCTCTGACGTGATCTTTGAAATTTCTTTCCAAATATTTATTTAGAAAACTACACATTTCTTTGATTCCTGTCATATCCCATTTGCAATAATTTCAACAATAGCCAGCAGATTTTTCCAACCAAATAGGAACCAGATGATGATGCAGTTCAGTTCAAAAGTCTTTCTGACTCGTTTTCAGTTTATTTTATCTGTGTTCATAAAGGATAATATATAGTTTTGTACAACTGTCAATGTTTTGTTTGAAGACCATACATTTTTAAAAGTCAAACTGCAACACTGTTTACCAAATTGCAGAAGATCCGAATCTATATAAGTAGATACACGAGGCACAAGTTCCCCGCATCTCACTTCACCATGGCCATCTCTGCAATTTTCTTCTCTGCTATAATCTTTCTCGTCTATGGCAATGGTGTTCTTCCCACTGAAGCCACCCACCATGTTTACAGAAATCTTCAAACTCTTTCTTCTCATGATCACTCCTCTGATCATCAACCTTACAGAACTGCTTATCATTTTCAACCTCCCAAGAATTGGATAAATGGTACAGTATAATCCTACACCATGAAACAGTCTTAAATACTCTTATGGTGAATGTTTTACATATATATATATATATATATATATATATATATATATATATATATCTAACTATACTTTTCATTTTGCTTCTCCTTTTTTTGTCATTTGATGCTATGCTGGGGATATTCTGCAGATCCTAATGGTTAGTTTTATTCTTTCTGTCACACCTTTGTTTATATGTATAAAACATGCATGATGTTTTTTGTTGGCTAAAGATATGTGGGTTTTTGTGCAGCACCAATGAGGTACAAAGGACTTTACCATCTGTTCTATCAATACAATCCAAAAGGTGCTGTTTGGGGAAACATAGTGTGGGCCCACTCAGTATCAAAGGATCTTGTTAATTGGACTCCACTAGATCATGCAATCTACCCTTCTCAGCAGTCTGATATCAACGGTTGTTGGTCAGGCTCAGCAACTACCCTTCCTGGGGGCAAACCAGCCATTTTATACACAGGAATTGACCCTAACAATCACCAAGTTCAAAACTTGGCCATACCCAAAAACTTCTCTGACCCTTTTCTCAGGGAATGGGTTAAGTCACCCAAGAATCCTCTAATGGCTCCAACTCAAGCTAACCAGATAAATTCTAGCTCCTTCAGGGACCCCACCACTGCTTGGAAAGGCAAAGATGGGTACTGGAGGGTGCTGATTGGAAGCAAAGTACACAGAAGGGGCATGGCAATTTTGTACAAAAGCAAAAACTTTGTGAATTGGGTCCAAGCAGAACACCCTCTTCATTCATCAGAAGGCACTGGAATGTGGGAGTGCCCTGATTTCTACCCAGTTCTGAATAAGAGTCCATTGACTACAGGCCTTGACACTTCGGTGAATGGTGATCATGTTAGGCATGTTCTCAAGGTTAGCTTGGATGATACCAAACATGATCATTATCTGATTGGGAGTTATGACTCTGCCAAGGATATCTTCACTCCGGATAGCGGATTTGAGAGTACCAAACCCGTTTTAAGACACGACTATGGAAAATATTATGCCTCGAAAACCATTTTTGAAGATGGAAAGAACAGAAGGGTCTTGTTCGGTTGGGTTAACGAATCCTCAAGTGTTGCTGATGATATCGAGAAAGGATGGTCCGGAATCCATGTAAGTTGGACTCAGTTTCTTCGTTTGTTATCATATTTTTAAACTAGATTCTATGGTTAACTAGATTGGTTTATTGATCCAAATATTTGAATATATATATTTGCAGACTATTCCAAGGACCATTTGGCTTCATAAATCGGGGAAACAGTTGGTGCAATGGCCGGTTGTTGAAATCGAAAGCTTGCGTGTGAAACCTGTTCACTGGCCCTCCAGAGTGGTCAATGGTGGTGAAACTATTCAAGTGACTGGTGTTACTGCAGCACAGGTATTTTTTACTACATGTTAGAACAATCTTTTCAGACAAATATACTATTACTGTATCTGCTGAAATATCTTAATTATCTTGCCTTTATATTGGTCCAAATCCATGCCTATAATACGCGAGAGTGATACGTAAGTCGCATTCTGGTTACTATAGCAGAATAAAGGCAAAATTACTGATAATATAGATGAACAGTTAAGATTATCATGTGTATGAAAGTGGGTGTTCTAACTGGTTATTTTATGGCAGGCTGATGTTGAAATTTCATTTGAAGTAAATGAGTTTGGAAAGGCCGAAGTATTGGACCATTTGGAAGATCCTCAAATTCTGTGTGGTCGAAAGGGTGCAATCGTAAAAGGTGGTTTGGGACCCTTTGGTTTGTTAGTTTTTGCTTCTCGTGGCTTGCAAGAGTACACAGCAGTGTTCTTTAGAATATTTAGATACCAAAATAAAAATTTGGTTCTCATGTGCAGCGACCAAAGCAGGTTTGTCCTTGTCCTCTGTCGCTTTCCATGTGCAATTTTTTTCTCTCTTTTATATCAAACTTTGTTACTTGTCAAACTTGAGATACTCCAAAACCTCTCTCTCTTATTTAATACTTTGACAGGTCTTCCTTGAATAACGATAACGACAAGACAACCTATGGAACTTTTGTGGACGTGGACCCTCTTCGCGAGAAGCTCTCTCTAAGAACTTTGGTAAGTCGATGATGTAATATTTCCTTTCAGGAAACCATACACACAAAGTTATTGTGAAAAGCAAGTTTGTGGGTTAGATTTTCTTCAATCATAAGAGCAAATGATTCATGTGTTGGTTGTTGAGATTTGAAACAGTAAACTAACTGAGATTTATTTTTCACATTCACAGATTGATCACTCGGTGGTAGAAAGTTTCGAAGGAGAAGGAAGGGCATGCATCACAGCAAGAGTGTATCCCACGATAGCAATCAATGAGAAGGCACAGTTATATGCTTTCAACAATGGAACTGCCTCTGTCAAGATCACAAAGTTGAGTGCTTGGAGCATGAAGAAGGCAAAAATCAACTAGAAAGTGTGTTTATAACAGTTCTATATTCCATTCAAAAGTCAATTCATTTCGTACGAGGAACTTTCACTTAAACAGGAACTAGAAAGTGTGTTTTTAAAACAAACACACATGACCCAGTAGGAAATTCAAAATCATCGTTTAATATCTGTGTTATTTTATCAGTGTTTGCGGTTTCATTACTGTACTATATAACAAATACTGTGTTCTTAGTCTCTTACAGTATTTAACAAGAATGATATAGAAAAAAAAAATGTATTGTGTTTACAAACACACCCTACATGTCTATTAAGTACTCCTTTTATTTTTAATATTTATATATATCAACTTTTAAGTCATGACTGTAACATAAAGTTGGTTTAGTAGGAAAAATAACGAGAAAGAGAGATCAAAGAAACTAGTTTATTTACAAGTTGTAATTGTGGATAAAAAAGCTTTCAATTACATGATTTAACAAATACATGTCTTTTAATCATGTGCTGTCTAAATAATCAAATTAAGGAAAGCACTTTAACATAAGCAGAAATATAATTGAAATAATATGAAGGTGGAAAATAGAAAAAACTGTGGGAGAGAAAATTATGCACAAACCCTTTTGTAATACAATTATTTATTATAATAAAAAAGATTAAATTCTTTTTAAGAATATATGAAATCAAATCTAAATGAATATTTTCTTACGCCAACTAAAAAAATATTTTCAATAACTAACCAAAATAGATTTTTAATAATAAAAAAATATTTTTCTTTTGAAACACTGAAAAAATCACTTTAGTTATTCAAGTATTATTTGTATTTGTGTCTAAAAATTTTATAAACTAATTTCAAATAAAATAAAATACAATTATCTTAACTAGGAAACTTATCAGTAAAATGTAAAGATAAATAGGTTTTTCGTTCGATTGATTTCTTCGTTATTTTTTGTGTGCTGGATGGTTTATAAAATAAAAAAACGATAAGTCAACTAAAAATCATTTCGCATTAGTTTAATGAAAAATATAAAAATAAAATAACATCGAAATGTTATTTTGGTTTTTTCTTAAAAATAGAGAAAGTAAAGTAAATGTCATTGTTTTCAAGAAATTTGATATTTTCAAAACATATTATGAAATACTCACTTTTTGTGTGTATTTTGAACGCTAAAAAGTCATAAAATATATTATTTTCATTTTTGACTATTTTTTCTAAATAATTTAATTAATAATACTATTTTATTAATATTTAGAGTGAAATTAAAAAAAGAAGATAATTAATATTTATATAAAAATATTAGAAGTTGAACAAGACTGATTATGATTTTTGAGTTTTGTTAAAAGTTCTCAAGGAGGAAATAATAGGGAAATCCAAGTAGCGAAAATGACCGAAATAACCCCAACATATCTACAGTATTTATACACAGCAAAACAACAATCTGCACTTTACACCAACAAAACAGTGTTATATCACAAAACAGTAATGTGGTTCAAGAATGAAGCAGAATATGTCCAAATTATGTTCCTTTTCATAGCATCACCTTCTTCATCTTTATCTATATCACAAATCAAAAAAATCTGCGTCTGTACACTCCCCCTTGAACCATGACACAGCCTGAGGAATGATTTGGTCCCGAATCACACAACTGCAGTTCCACACATGAACGAAATGAATCTCAATAACACAAAAATGCTAACATAAATATCAACATTTTCTTCCACAGGAGTAGAATAAGAAATATCATTCAAGTGACTTACCCTAACTCATAATCCTTCTGGATCTCTTCAATCTATCCAAGAAAGCATCAAAAAAGCAATGGTCAATAAACATCATCTGATAACTTTCCATTAGATAATAGATAGTTAAAATCAGAGACTTACAGGTGCATCATCCTCATCATCCTCATCCTGGACAAGGGGAGGATTGAAAAAGTTGAAGAAACTTTCGCATTTTTCTGTGTTTGTGAGGGGCTTATTATCGATATCACTGCTTGATCTTTTCCTTGGCATCATCTGAAGAACCTTAACTGTCAGGCACTTTCCTGGAAGCCACTCAATCTCCGTCCTACAATGTTTAAATATTAAAAATATATCTGCAGCAAATGAAAACATAGATATAAACAAACACTTGCAAATTGACAAATATTTCTTACCCTTCGGCTTTTACTGACACAGACCCAACCTTGTCAACCATATATGTTTTTTCTAGCACAGAGTTTCTGAAATAAGGATTAGCAGAAAAGAAAAACCCCAGCTTGAAGGCTTTAGAATCCTCAAGTCTACACTTTATATCTTCAAGATATTGGAGGGCCCCCTCATCATCTTCAGTTATCTAACAAAAGGGAAAAGAAAAATACATAATTAACCTACAATCTTTTCAACAAATGGAAACTGTAGAATATATATGAACATAATTTCCCTTACCAGTTCAGCCAGTTTCTCATTGGCCTTCATAGCAGTTAACCAGAATTTAGGTATTCCTTTCTCTGAATTCTCTGAATTAAAAGGGTAATTCAGATACCATGAGGAGAAAATGCACAAGGCTACTATGGTAAACAAAAGTAAACAACTTTACCCTCCGTGACTTGGTCTGCTTCATCTGTATCTTCTACGTCTTTGATACCATTCACAATCTCATACCTCTGTAATGAACAAAAGGGTGAGTGATTCTGTCAGTAAGATCATGATTCCATCAAATCCATAGAAAGAACAAGTCCTCCTCTTTTAGCACAAAATCTCATAAATCAACAAGATATCTTACGAGCAACACACATACTTTGTTGAAAATTGGCTCATAAAGCTTCTCGTATTTAGCCATCAACTGTGATCGCTCCTCAAAAAACTCAGCCTGCACCGCTTCAAATTCTTTCTGCATATTCAAACAAAATCAGAATTCAGAACTTCACTTCTGTGTCCCTTCTCAATATAAATTGAAATTCCTAATATGAAGAGGAATTGAATATAAGCAAAGAGGTACATTATCTAAAACTAAAACGACTGGTGCAATTCTATCTAAAACAAAGGCACAAACAACTGAATAGATGACAAAAACATCAAACCTGAAGTTCTTCGAGAAATTCCACACGTTTCGCAACTTTTGGCGAGACAGACTGCTCAGGCGAGAGCTGGGGATTGTCCTGTACAAAGAGTGTCAACTGAATTATAGCTAAATCCCTGATTTATTTCTCGTAATTCTTCATTTCAACAGATTTAAACAGTTATAAACTAGTCATGTATTAGGCAAAGTTTTCATGTATATACAAAGCTTGCTTGTATAAAGTTAAAGATTCTTATCAAAAACTGGTCATATTAACACAAAAAATTAGCACACAAAAAGAAGAGGAAAACACATTGAGAGATCAGAATATTAACATGTCTGTGATTATCGTTTTGAATTCATAATAGTTTTTTTTTTCTTACACTAGAAAACATGTTCAGCCTCCCAGATGTGAAAAAAGGTAACTGTTTTAGTAAAGTAATCGAGTTTCTTTTCCATCGTCAAAAAGGGCAATTGTAGACAAATTTTCTTTTATCATTCAAAGAAAACTATTTGAAAGAAATTATTTGACAGAAATAGTTATGTAAAAAGATAGCTTCTTTCTTTCTTTCTTCCTTTCTTTCTTTCTTCTTAATTACCTTCACAAATTCTTGCTCAACTACGACATAAGAACAACACCAAAAAGCTTAAGTTGATAAAGGTTTATGTATTATCATACAGATCAAGAAAAAGGGTGAGAGAAGACAAAAGATTTCAAGAAACATTAGTTAAAAACTTGACGTGGGTAAATTTTTTAAATGCATTATACATTTCACACAGTATTATAGATACAAGAATACATGTAAAACTTACGCTCATTGTATCAGTACTTTCATCATCAGGAGTAAGAACTGCATACAAATTCAAAAGTTCAGAAATTTACGTTCCAACAACAGAAAAAAGAGAATCAGACAGTTATATGTAAGAGAAAGAAGAGGGTGGAATTCAAGATACCGTCGGAGTGAGAAGGAGAATGGGAGCCATCGGACATGGTGAAGGAATGAGTGTTAGAGAAAACTGGAAAGAAAGAAGAGAGAAAGAACCAAAACAATGAATATTTTGTAAAATCTCTGTATATATAGCCTTTTCTTTTGTTTGCAAGCGGTTAAGCAAAAGTGTTTTTTGTCTCTTGTAATGAGTTCAAAGAACGTGCTGTGGAAGTTGGACTTAGATTCTGGTTTAAATTAGAAAATTTAGTTACAAAACAGTTAAAGTAGTTGAAAGTAAGTAGTAACAGCTAATATTTTCGTTATACCAATCTATTAAATTATAAAGCCTCTATAATCCTATTCGTTAAAACAGCTTATAAACACGTGATAAAAATAACATGTAATAAATGTTTTATTGAAAAAAAAATTAATATAGCTTCGACAATATTTATAGTTAAACTTATCTTCATATTATAATGTAAAATATTCATAGACTCTATTTTGATTTAATTTGAATAAACGACTCTATTTTTGTCCAGTGAGTATAAAATTATCCTCTCATTAGACAATTTTTTTGATTGGGATAACACCTTTCACAAATATACAATTAAGATTTCAAGCAACTATAGTTTTTTTTTAGTCCATTTAATTGCAGTCATGTAATGTCTAGATAATCAAATTAAGGAAAACACTTTAACACAAGCAGAAATATAATTGAAATAATATGAATGTAATAACACTTCATATTAATAGAAAAAACGGTTGGAGAGAAAATTATGCACAAACCCTTTTGTAATACAATTATTTATTATAATAACAAAAGTTTTTAAAAATATTTAAGAATATATGAAATCAAATCTAAAAGCTAAGTTAAACTGAATATCTTCTTATGCCAACTAAGAAAGTATTTTCAATAACTAATCAAAAATAGATTTTTAATAATAAAAATGATTCTTTTTTGAAACAATGAAAAAATTATTTAATTTATTCAAATGTTATATATTGTATTGGTGTCTACGAATTTTATAAGCTAATTATTTCAAATAAAAAAAATACAATTATCCCAACTAGGAAAAGGTGAGAGAAGAAACTTATCAGTAAAATGTAAAGATAAATATGTTTTAGTTTGATTGATTTCTTCGTTATTTTTTGTGTGCTGGATGGTTTAAAGAAAACGATAAATCAACTAAAAATCACTTCGCATTAGTTTGATCAAAAATATTAAAAAGTAAATAACATATAAATGTTATTTTGGTTTTTCTTCTTAAAAATGGAGTTAGTAAGTAAAGTCTATGTCATTCTTTTCAAGAAATTTGTTATTTTCAAAACATATTATGAAATATTCACTTTTTGTGTGTATTTTAAACGTTAAATATTTACAAAATGTATTATTTTCATTGTTGACTATTTTTTCTAAATAATTTAATTAATAATACTATTATATTAATATTTAGAGTAAAAAAAAAAAAAAGAAGATAATGAATACGTATATAGAAAGATTAGAAGTGAGAAGTAGAATAAGACTGATTATTTATGATATTTGAGTTTTGCTGAGATGTTCTCAGAAAGCAATAATAGGGAAACCAAGTAGCAAAAATGACCAAAATAACCCCCACACATCTACAGTATTTATACACAGCAAAACACCAAGAAAACAGTGTTATGGCTCAAGAATGAAGCAGAATGTGTCCAAATTATGTTCCTTTTCATAGCATCACGTTCTTCATCTTCATCTATATCACAAAACAAAAAGCGTTGTGTCTGTAAAACTCCCCGCGAACCATGACACAGCCTGAGGAATGATTTGGTCCCGAATTACACAACTGCAGTTCCACACATCAACGAAAATGAATCTCAATAACACAAAAATGCTAACATAAATATCAACATTTTCTTCCACAGAACATATCATTCAAAAGTAGAATAAGAAATATCATTCAAGTGACTTACCCTAACTCATAATCCTTCTGGATCTCTTCAATCTATCCAAGAAAGCATCAAAAGCAATGGTCAATAAACATCATTTGATAACTTTCCATTAGATAATATGTAGTTAAAATCAGAGACTTACAGGTACATCATCCTCATCATTATCATCCGCATCATCCTCATCATTATCATCCTCATCGTTATCATTCTCATCATTATCATCCTCATCATCCTCATCATGGACAAGGGGAGGATTGAAAAAGTTGAAGAAACTTTTGCATTTTACAGTGTTTGTGAGGGGTTTATCATTTTTTGATCTATTCCTTCGCATCTTCTGAAGACGAAGAACCTTACTTGTCAGGCACTTTCTTGGACGCCACTCAATCTCCGTCCTACAATGTTTAAATGTTAAAAATATATCTGCAGAAAATGAAGACATAGATATAAACAAGCATTGCAAATTGACAAATATTTCTTACCCTTTGGCTTTTATGAACACGGGTCCAGCCTTGTCAATCGTATATGTTTTTTCTAGCACAGAGTTTTTGAAATAAGGATTACGAGAAAAGAAAAACTCCAGCTTGAAGCCTTTAAAATGGTCAATTCTACAGCTCTTTATATCTTTAAGATATTCGAGGGCCCCCTCGTCATCTTTAGTGATCTAACAAAAGGGAAAAGAAAAGTACAAAATTATCCTACAATCTTTTCAACAAATGGAAACTGTAGAATATATATGAACATAAATTCCCTTACCAGTTCACCCAGTTTCTCATTAGACTTCATAACAGCTAGCCAGAATTTAGGTATTCCTTTCACTGAATTAAAAGGGTAGTTCAGATACCATCAGGAGAAAATGCACAAGGCTACTATGGTAAACAAAAGTAAACAACTTTACCCTCCATGAATTTGTCTGCTTCATCTGTATTTTCTACGTCTTTGATGCCATTCACAATCTCATACCTCTGTAATGAACAAAAGAGTGAGTGATTCTGTCAGTAACATCATTATTTCCATCAAATCCATGAAAGTACAAATCCTCCTCTTTGAGCACAAAATCTCATAAATCAATAAGATATCTTACAAATAACGAGCAACATACATACTTTTTGGTAAAATTCCTCATACAGCTCCTCGTATTTAGCTCGCAACAGTGATTGCTCCACAAAATACTCAGCCTGCAGCTTATCAAATTGTTTCTGCATATTGAAACAAAATCAGAATTCAGAACTTCACTTCTGTGTGCCTTGTCAATATAAAATGAAACTTCTAATATGAAAAGGAAATGGGAGTAGACTTTCTCTTACTACAAATCAATATTAACTAGTGCTACGGATTTTTGGAATTGAATATAACCAAAGAGGTGCATTATCTAAAACTAAAACAACTGGTGCAATTCTATCTAAAACAAAGGCACAAAACATTGAACAAGTGTCTCCAATTTCTTTTGGTGGTTCGAGTAGATAGACACTTCCACCACTTCAATTCTTGACATCACAACTGAGTAGATGACAAAAACATCAAACCTGAAGTTCTTTGAGATATTCTACACGTTTCAAGACATTTGGAAATAATAGGTCCATGAAGGTCCTCAGAAACTCCCGAAATGAAAGCTGGGAATCGTCCTGTACAAAGAGTGTCAACTGGATTATAGCTAAATCCCTGATTTATTTCTTGTAACTTCGTCACTTCAACAGATTTAAACAGTTATAAACTAGTCATGTAGTAGGGAAAGTTTTCATGTATAGCTATAGACAAGACTTGCTAGTATAAAGTTAAAGATTCTTATTGACAAATGGTCATATTAACACAGAAATTAGCACACAAAAAGAAGAGGAAAACATCTTGACAGATCAGGATATTAACATGTCTGTGATTATGGTTTTGAAATCATAGTATTGTTTTTACATTTGAAAACATGTTAAGCCTCCCTGATTTGAATAAAAACGTAACTATTTTAGTAAAGTAATCGAGTAGACGAAGTTTCTTTTATCATTCAAAGAAAACTATTCGAAAAGAAATTATTTGAGAGAAACAGTTATGTAAAAAGATAGCTTCTTTCTTTCTTTCTTTCTTCTGAATAATTACCTTCACAATTCTTGCTCAACTACGAAATAAGAACAACACAAAAAAGATAAAGTTGATAAAGGTTTATACATTATCATATAGATCAAGAAAAAGGGCGAGCCAAGACAAAAGATTTTAAGAAACATTAGTTAAAAACTTGACGTGGGTAAATTTTTTTAAATGCATTATACTTTTCACACAGTATTATAGATATAAGAATACATCATCCAAAGTCCTTAGTACAATTTCCTGTAGATATTGAATCCCGCAAGAATTACATGGTAAAACTTACGTTCGTTGTATCAGTACGATCATCATCAGGAGCAGGAACTGCACACAAATTCAAAAGTTCATAAATTTACGTTCCAACAACAACAGAAAAAAGAGAGTAGAATAAACAGACAGTTATAAGAGAAGGAAGAGGGTGGAAAGAATTTCAAGATACCGCCGGAGTGAGGAAGAGAATTGGAGCTATCTGACATGGTGAAGGAATGAGTGTTAGGGAAAACTGCAAAGAAAGAAGAAAGAACGAACCAAAACAATGAATGTTTTCTAAAATCTCTGTATATATAGCATTTTCTTTTGTTTGCAAGTGGTTAAGCAGTGGGAAAGAAAAGTGTTTTTTTGGCTCTTGTAATGAGTTCACAGAACGTGCTGTGGAAGTTGGCCTTCAAATTAGGACTTAGATTTTGGTTTAAGTTAGAAAATTTAGTTACAAAACAGTTAAACTAGTTAAAGTAGTTGAAAGTTGGTACTAACAGCTAATATTTTTGTTATACCGATTTATTAAATTATAAAACCTCAATAATCCTATTCTTTATAACAGCTTATAAACATAACACGTGATAAAAATAACATGTTTTTTATAATAAATGTTCTATTAAAAAAATTAATATAACTTTTAGACAATATTTATAGTTAAACATATCTTCATATTATAATATAAATCATTCATAGATCTATACAAGTTGGATCTTGATTTAATTTGAATAAAAGTCTCTATTTTTGTCCAGAGAGTAAAATTATCCTCTCATTTTACAATTTTGATTGGGATAACACCTCTCACAAATATACATACAAGATTTCAAGTAACTGTAGATTTTTTTAGTCCATTTATCAAAAGAATGTGATTTTTTTTTTTCATGGAAATGCATTACAAAAATCATTTTTAAAATAATTATATGAACTCTTGTTAAGAATAATCTTAATATACTCTCTGTTTTATTTCAATTATCCTTTTAATCTCATAATATCAATCACATGGTCTTCAAAATTAAGTGAAAAAAAAAATAACATTCCATTTAAAACAAGTTCCAATAATATTGAAGTATTCCATTAATTATCATAAGAAGGTGGTGTTTATTTCTTCTTCCCTCGTCTTCTCTCCATGCTCACTTAATGGAGGACATGAAACCTGAGAATGAAGAAATTAATTCTTTTGTAAATATTAAAAAAATCAATAAAGTCAAATAACAATACAAATCAGTTTTTTTTTTTATTTGTTTATATTACAATATGAAGGAAGTAAGGAACTAAATATCTGCATTGATTGAAGACATATTTTGCAGTGAATCAAGTCTTATTAAACTAAGGTAGGTGAAGTTTGAAGTGCAGGTTATACAGGGTTCTTATATTGTTTTCAACTTTATGTCTTGCACCATTTTAAAGTGAATGAAACCTACTTTTATACACACAGATAACAAATATATATATATGTATGTATGTATACTAGCACACATATTACTTGGCCACTACATTTTAATCTCAGTGAGAAGTTGGAGTGCTATGTGTTAAGAGATTTATTGAGACAATTTTAACAAAAAAATTTAGATCATTGGAAATATTCAAATATATATCATACATTTGGGGAATGAATTTAAATGGACAAGCCTCACAATGAAAGTCTATACTTGATTCAATTTGCCTAACTTACTACACTTTTGAACTTCAACATGTTGAAAAGTCACTTGGTTTCTGAGTGCTGAAATTTGGATTTTAATGCTTCAATGACAGCTGAAAAGTCCTGATCACTAAGGCCATGGGATTTTGCAACTTTATATAACTCATTAGCAGCTGCTGCAATAGGAGTGGGTTGGGAAACAGACTCTGCTAACCCCAGGGCTAGTCTTAGATCCTGTCACCATTAATTTTGGATGAGAGAGCAAAAATATAAATCATCAAGTCTCAAAGTTATGAACAGGAATTTCAACATTCACACACCTTCTGCTGATGCTTTAGGGGGAATGCAGTTGGGTAAAGTGACTGTATCATGGATGGACCTTTGGTTGAGTACATTGGAGCACTAATGGCACCCTGTGAAACTACCTGCAAAATTGCCATTGCATAGAGGCTCAACAGTTTTTTTAAGTACTCATGACAGTACTTCCTTATAAACAACAATGAAGATGAACCTTAACATCAAAGGAAGACAGATTCTGGGCAAATAGTTCTCCTAGGATTAGGAATAAACTGGTAGAAATATTGTGAACTTCAGAAGAAAAAAATCAACAAAAGTCTTACTTTGTCTTTTGAGAAAAAGAAAATTGTGTAGTCATCTAAATACCTGCACTAGTACATCAGGATCAAGGCCAACTTTCTCGCTGAGGAGTAAGCCTTCAGAAAAGGATGCCATCATACTATTTAGATCATTGGAAAATGTAGAAAGAAATAGTGTCACTTAATCATTAGTACAAAAGGATGAGTAACAGAAAAAGCACCAAATAAATTGCAAAAGACCTGCCCATGATCATATTAACAACGAGTTTCATTGCAGCTCCATTTCCAACATTGCCAAGATAAAATTTAGACTGCATAGAAGTGTAAAACATACATGAATTTATTATTTGTTCTGCCAGAAAGATTAGAGAACTTTATTTACATGAAAAATTAGATGTGTATACTTTCCCCATGATGTCCAAGAGAGAACCAACTGTATCATAGAGATTTTTGTCCCCTGAAACATATTATATACATGCCTCAGATTCTGTAAGTGTTCAATACTCTGGTGTGAATAGAGTCTGATTCACAATGGTATGCAGTGTTAATTATGCAAATGAGAGCTATAAAGGAAAACAAAAAAACTTTAGAATGTGACCTGTTTATAAATTTATAGTTTTAAATATCTGCAGCTACCTTGTATTGCACTAGGTGTTACAACTTACATGTCACATCTCAGCCTGAATTTTCTTCTTGTGAAAAAGTAAATATCTCTTCAACAACAATTTTCCCATGCCAAATTGAATTAATTTATTAGAAGTTGAATAGTAATATTCACCTGCTGTAAGAAATATCAATTGCCCATCTTCTGCTGGCTTTTTTGAACCTGAAACTGGAGCCTGTGGGTAAAAATAAATGGCATTGTAGGTGTTACAATACAACTTACAAAATCTTTTATCTAACTATTCAACTAAAGCAAGCAACGCATTCAAACATATCCCAGTTACATAGCACCCTGAATGTGCCATAGATAATAGGTACAGATTAAAAACTATGAAAAAACTGCACCTCCAAAAATAATGCTCCAGTGGATTTTATGCGCTCACTAATCAATTTAGAAGTGTCCCCATCAACAGTTGAAACATCCACGTATCTGAATGAAAATAGATAAGGTATTATTAACCAAAAGATTAAGATCTATCTCTCATTTTTGTCATTTTAAATAAGTAAACAACTAAACAGGTATACTGTGAACCAAGATATGCAATGTCTTGATCACTATGGAATATGGTTAGTCTATAATCAAACTAGGGATAAAAAAATTTCAATGAAAAGATTAAGGAATGAGGGGGGTCAAAGAGGGGGGAATAGTTGTATGCAGTGCAGAAAAGAGTCAATATTGATTTTAAATGCCATTATCTGTCAAATGGAAGCAATATACAATAAACAAATTAAAATTGAGTTTGAATATATCACCCTTTCCCTGGACCAATTCCATTCACAGCTCCATGCTTCCCACAAGCAACATCCAACTGATGTGAAACAGAGTTAACCAACTTAGACACTATAATCTAATCCCTAAAAAACTACAGCAAATTATACGCACTGCACTTTGAGGATCAGCAAGCATGGCAAAGGTGACATCGCAAGATGCTGCTACTTCCTCAGGAGAGGGTTTATATCTGCAGAAAGCAAATACACAAGCTCTCAAACACACATCGAATTTTTAAATTTAGTTCTTCTCTTTATGAGTCTTTTAAAAAAAATGCAAGTGCCATCCACAGGCCACAGAAACACAAGTACGTCATTACAATCCTGTATCTGAAAATGAAAGAACTCACTTTGCTCCAAGGCTGATTAAAGGGTCACACTTGCTCTTGGTCCTATTCCAAACAGTGAGATCAATCCTACAACAAGAAGGAATGCCGATTAATTAAAAATGCAAAACAATCAAGGAAAGGGATGAAGGGTGAAGAACAACTCAGAAATAAAAAACTGCATTGAAAAAGTAGCATACCCAGCTTTAAGGAGATTATGAGCCATTGGGGAGCCCATGATTCCGATGCCCAGAAAACCAACCCGCGACGGTGGCTCCGTTACTGAAACAGTATGAGTAGGGACACTAGAAATTGAAAGGGAAAACGATGATAATAAAACACTTACTAGCTTGAGCTCTCGGCGAAACATACGATGAAATGGGAGCAGAGAAGCGCTTCATGATCATCATGGATGCAAGGTTCAAGTGATGGGGAATAGAAGAACAAAACGTGGAACACATCAACATACGCAGAGACTGCACTTTATCCCACACCACACCCAACACCTGTGCTCACTCTCAACACTACCACTATAGATAAGAGGGAGGGCCAGTTATTGTTCCTTTTTCCCTTTTACCCTCTCTCTCTTCACTCTTTTACATGATTTTTCAAAATTAGTTTTTTGAAATAATTTCATCCTTTAATAAATGCATGATTTTGGTCGGAAAAAAATTATTATTTTGAGGAAAATTACAAGAAAAGATTGATACTTTGTTGAAAAATAAACGAATATCGACCCATTTATATTTCTACATGACTAAAACTGATTCATTGTGGAATGAGAAAGTGTATACCATGTTGTAAGTTGTAATTATAGATAAAAGATTACTAATTTCATTTCATCCTTACACATTACAATTTAATTTTGATAAATATATCTCCATTTGATTTGTTGAAAAATGATTAGTTGAGACAAAGGAAATGGAGGGTATACATGGAATTTTCTAATGGTAGCTGTTATGTGTTTGATTTTGGACTGTTCACTGAAAGCATAAAGAAAAGGAGGGATTTTTATGGGCTGAAGAAAATCAAAGCATGGAGGTGGAAGTAGAGGGTGAAGATGGTTCCAAATTGGCACTGGTAAATGATGAAAAAACTGTGTTTGGACGAGGTTGTGGATTCAGCACCCACGACCGGACAGTTTCTCGTCGCCACGTGTGTTTCAAACTCCACCGTTCAGACTCAGACGTTGCTGATGATAATGCTAGGGTTTCGTTCGAAGTGATGGGGAAGAACCCCTTTTGGGTGTACGACGGAGAAACGCTTCGGTTCTTCAGAAAGTTTGAGAAGGGTCACTTGCAACCCGGAGACCGTTTCTGTTTCTCTCCCAACGCACCTCTCTGGTACTCTTTCACTCTCAGCAACAAGCAACCTCTTCCTCAGCTTAACCTTGACGAAATCAACATTTCGGAAATCGATCCCGTCAAAGGTATCACTGCCTTTCCTTGTCCTTAACATCCTCTTTCAATTTTTGTTGCTTTCGGGCTCGATTTCCCATGTGAATTTGGTTGTTGCTTGTGCTGAAAGGTTTATACTTTTTTTCGGTGGAAGGTTGTGTAATGTCCTGTGTCACTCTCCTAAGCATTCTTCTGAATACAACGAGTTTTGTTGGTTGAAATTTTTTAAAGAAAACATCTTTTTTTAATGAATCTCTAATTTTCACTAAATTTTATTGGAAACTAAACTTCTACGATGTTGTGATTTTGAAAAAAATGCAGAGTTTGGTTTTCTTGTGATGGGGCACGAGTTTGACAACTATCCTAAGGGGATGATTCGGAATGCGAAGAATTGGGAGTGGTTCCTTGAGGAACCTAGAAAGGATAGCGAAGATGAGGAAGATGATAGTGAGAAGAAGAGGAGGAGAATGAGGGGAAAACGAAAACTGGGTAAGGTAAATGAAGATGATGAATGGACTGGTGAAAGTGAAGATGATAAGGGCGTTGTTGTCAGTATGCAGAAAAAGAAGTTGCCCAGGTACTCCACAAGGTTAAAAGATAGGAAAGGAGGTAACAAAGATACCACCAAAGCTAGTAAAAATTCTAAAGGAAAGAAAACAACAACCGATGAAGAAGAAGAAGAAGAAGAAGATGAAGATGATGAAGATGATGAGACACTGAGTGGGTTCATTGTTGTTGATGAAGCTGATGATGATGATAAGGAGGAGGAAGATGAAGAAGAAGAGGAAGAGTTTGATGATGATGATGATGATTAAAGCCAAGAGTTTCAAACACTGCAATTGGAGCCTTGTAGAAGACACTGATTATTGCCAAATTCAACACCAACGCTCAAGCAAAAGGTGGAAGTGGGTATCAAAAGCAATCAGAACGTGACTGAACCAGATTCATGTATGATGCAGATTACAAGTACATGTCCAAAAGCTGTAAGAAGGATTAAGAACATTTGGATCACAGGTTTAGTTTTGAACACACATTTTCTCTTCAGCAGTGGGGTTTTCTTGGATTTTCTTTCTTTTTCTGTTTCAGTATATTGAAATTGTAGTGATATTGGTCAAAGCACAATTACTTAACCTTTGTGAAGTTACTTCAATCTGTGATGAGAAGTTGAAGAAAAGTGCACCCTTTGAGTTTAGTGTACTATAGAATTGTACCTGTTTTGTTATTTAAGAGAATCAGAACTCATCTATGGGGTTATCCATTAACTAATTTTCAGTTGTTTTTATACTGGTAATGATATTTTAGTGGGTTTAATTTAATGGTAGACTCACTTAACTACTTAAAAAGTCACACGTCAAAATAAAATTAAAAAAATAAACATATAAACACACATTTATAGTAAAATTAAATATATCATGTGTTGAAAATTAATTAAGCAAGTTGTTTAATATATAATTAAATACAGCGGTTATCACAGGTACATGTTTCTTACTACTTGTCTTTACCCTATTAATAGGGTATTGAAAAACTATTTATAGTGAATTTTATTATAAAAACTAAATATTGATAAAATAATCTCTCTAAAATTTATATTAACATCATAAAAAAAATTGTGTAAATAAAGGCAAATACTTCTTATTAATTTCTGTAATGTTGTTGTAATTATATATAAAAGCACTTATAATTCTCTATCAAAATAAAAAGTAACCATAACAAAGCATGTATAAAAATAAATGTTTTACTAACTATTATGATTATAAGTAAACATAATTCAAATATTTTATTATGGGTATTTTTTTTAAAAATTATGTAAAGTAAAAAATTGGTTAACAAGGGAAAAAAAGTGAAAAAGAAAATATATATATATATATATATATATATATATATATATATATATATATATATATATATATATATATATATATATATATATATATGTATTATATAAAAAAATACTTGTCTTACATGCAGTTATTTGAACAGACAACATTTCCTAAAATAAAAAATAAAAAAATGGTAAAGTGTATTAGTTTGGAAATTTAAATAAATTGACCCAAATTTTAAGTGGCAGAATTAAAAGTTGTTTTATATATTTTTGCACCTTTTTAGTTTTACCAGGGCTTTTAGTGTGGAATTTTGTGTCAGGTGCAGTGGGTAAGGGAAAGCTAGAGGTTTCTGAACAGTTCAATTTCTAGGGTTTTTCACTCTGCTTTTCTTCATTTTTCAACAATCTGCGTTGTGCCATAGCATGTGCGATTATTCATCTTCTGAAATTGCACTATTTTGGGTTTAGTAGAAGGGTTAGAGAGTAATTCAACGCTGAAATTTTTTTCAATGGAGTATTATCCTTCTCAGCATGGCTTGCAATTCGAATCTGAACCTGGCGCCTACCACGGTGATGCCAATGATGAGCTCGCAAAACCCTCCCCCAATCCTCGTGATTCGTCTTCAGGGTTAGTTACTTCTGTAGTGGGTGGTGGTACATGTGTTTTTCTGGAGAAAGGGGCTTTGCAGCGTTAGTTTTTTTCTTGCATGTTCTTCGCGCCACCCTTTTTCCCAATTACACTTCTTTCGTGGGTATTTTGACGATTTGGTTTTTTCTTTTTGTGTTAGGAAACTTTTCGTTGGGGGCATTTCATGGGAGACTTCTCAAGGTATTCTCACTTCTTCTCCATAAATTAAATTTAATATTTTCCTTTTGGAGTAGAAAATTTATACGAAGGGATTTTTGTTTTCTCGTCCATGCATGCCTGTTCTTAAATTATTCAATGAAAAGAATCGGAGGAGCACTTCTGATCTACTACTTTATTTGTCACTCATTCATTCCATTCTTGCTGCATGCTTGGGTGTTTTGTTGCCTAGTTTTCGTTTTTTGAAACTACAGGCCTCAAAAACTACCGTGCTCACACTTTTTGGGTCCTATCTATGTCCTGAATTCCAATTCCGTCTTCTGCAAAAACCGTCTGGGCCAGCCGCGAGTCGCTGGTCCAGTGGGCTGGTGGGGACCCATGGCTGGACCAAGAACAAGACTTCACAAACTCAAACACAACTAACAATTTGTTTTGTGAGACTTATGGTTAAATTGTTTTATCTATTCCTAGTTTAAAATTATTGCGCCAAACACTATCTGTTATGTCTAAGATATATTCTGAAGTTATTTTTTATTGCCTCTGAATCTTCCTTTTTGATATACATTATGATTCTTGATTAAAAAAAATTACCTTGACAACTAAAGCATACACATGCACGAGTCACAGTCTTGTTATCAGTTGAAAAATACTACCTGGGTTAGGTGAGGGAAATGAGTTTTCGACAGGGCTTCCTGTTGTGCAGCTATAGTGCCAGAAGTTGCCACAATAATGGCCGCTATTACTGCTTCGGTGGCTGAAAAATGCTCTGCTTTGCAAATCTTTTAGCTGCCTAAGACAGTAAGGCGCCACACACACATCCCTTCACTGCTATACCAGACCTACAGAGTGCTATCGGTATTAGTTCAATTATTAGAAAAGGCCATTTGTGTCCATACTGTTTGTAGCCTGTTTGGTAGTTTTCAGCCCTTCTCAGTTTTTTTTGAACATTAATTTCTGGTGCTGATTGTTCTATTATGGTGATTTTATAGGGACTTTTGAAGAGAGTCTGAAGTACCGATTAAGAGTACTTAGTTGAACCTGAATATGGCCCTGATCTTATTTATCTTGTTCGTTGAATATATTTTATAGGTTGTTATCTGATGCAAAATGTTATTAAGCATTACAATTATAATGTGGATCAGAATGTTTTTGTAGAGTTTTTCCCCTCATCCTTGATTTATGCCATGCATGCAACTCAAGCACAGTTTGTTTGATACAAAAGACTGTATGTTATTATGTTAATTCATTCATTCTCTGTTTACTTGTTATTTACGTGTCCCTCCTATTGGAGTGAAGAATACTGTTCGAAAATAGAGGATGGTTGAACCTATATTCCTTTATGTATATATTATCTCATTCTAGCATGTGTTTTCTTTTTGTTTGTCAGAATCATTTTTTAATTACTTCAGCAAATATGGAGAAGTAACAGATTCAGTAATAATGACAAATAAACTTTCTGGAAGGCCACGTGGCTTTGGCTTTGTAACATTTGCCGATTCAGCTGTAGCAGATGAAGTTTTGGCCCATGAACATACCATTGATGGCAGAGTGGTAACTTCTTGTTTCGAACATGTTGGCTCAAACATTGTAGCAGTGCACATCCTTGCCCCTGATGACAAATTCAATTTTGTTTGATCAGGTTGAAGTGAAGAGGACAGTCCCTAGGGAGGACATGGAAGGAATTGGAGTACTAAAAACAAAGAAGATATTTGTAGGGGGAATACCCCAACTTTTCACTGACGGTATAGTGAACCAGATGCCCTTACTCTTCTAGGTTATATGGGAATTTGTGTGTTCTGTCTTCTGACTACTGGATTGTGTACGTTGTAGATGAGTTGAGGGTATACTTTTCACCTTATGGCGATGTTGTTGACTGCCAAATTATGTTAGATCACAACACTGGGCGATCTAGAGGCTTTGGATTTGTAACTTTTGACAACGAAGATTCAGTCGAAAAGGTATTTTCAGCGGGAAAAATACATGAAATTGGAGGCAAGCAGGTTAGTGAAACTATTGAAGTTACAATAGGATATTCTTATTGTGCTGCACATAACCTGATATTATTTTTTTCTTTTGGATACCCTTTTCTGACTATAAATATAGGTTGAAATTAAGAGAGCTGAGCCGAAAAGATCTGGAGTTGATCACATCAGTACCTCACGAAAGTCATATGGTGGTTTTAGCAATGGAATGGATGGATATGGTGGGAATAGCTCTAGAAATCGTAATCATGGAAAAAGAGGTGGACAGTATACAGATCCTGGAATGAACGGCGCATATGGCTATTTTGAGGGAAGCTTTGGCGGAAGTGCTGCCACTGTTTATGGTGGTTATTGTGGATATGGTTATGGCTTTGGATATGGTGGACCGATGTATTGCTATGGCGGCTATGGACTCAATTCTTATGGTAATCCTGGGGTTTATGGTGGCGGCACTATTTCCCATGGAGATGGTAATGCATATGGAAGAAACGGTAATTTCAACCGCAACAGTGGCTATGATGGTGGGAAAGGAGCTGAGAAGGACGATGGTCCTACAACTGGAAGGTACCATCCTTACTGGAAATGAATTTTGCTATCAAGACAGAGTCGGCAGACCGTACAATGCTCCAAAAGGTATGGCTGCGACAGCAGTAGCACCCTCCAGGTTTGATGCAGATATAATTCATTCAGATGAGAAGTTGGGAAACAAAAGGTATATATGTTATTGTATCTAATGGATTTTGCAAAACTTTCTTGGAGTTTCTTTGATAAGGACTAGGCTGATTTCTAGAAGCGTCATATATGAAAGATCCCTAGATGCTGGTAAAAATTAACTACCAGAAGCAAAAATCACACACACAAACACTTAGATTTCTCGCTACAAATATGTTAAGAATCAGGTTTATTCAAAATCCCCTCGGTGGAAATGGGTATACTAGCTGAACATCGTTGGTTCTAACTAGGTTTAAAGGGACTTTGTTTGATATGACATAATTTAGGAGTAAACTTATATTTTTGTACATGTTTGAAATGCTTTTTTGAACTTTTTCTATATTCTGGTTGAAATTTTTGCCCTTTTTTACATCCACAACCAGTTCTTTACTTATCTCTTGTAACATTTGTATCCATATTTTATTAACGGGGCCCCGTCTACTACACGGTTTATGGATGTAACAAATGAAGTGTTAAATTATATTATATTATATTAAATAATAATCGAACGCAGTGATATATAGTGATAAGATAGGAGCTAGAGAATAACAAATGAATGTTTGCATTTAATGAGATTCACAATTTGTCTACAAGTACTTTTCAATTCTTATGCACACCCTGCTCCACTGACTGAATGGAAAGAGTCAATTCTTCAGACGCAAATACGGCGCCGTTGTACTAAGCTTGTAAGCTTGTGTTCTTTACCACTACCAACATTTAATTATATTTTGCATCTGAGTGGAAGCTAAAGATTTAAGGATTTTATGCAAAAGAAAATTGATAAAGGAAGCTTAATTGTAATGATTAATGAAATTGAAGCATTGCATAGTTAAGAGTACAAATTTTTATATTCAAAGTTAACTAGTAAAAGATTTCAAATATCATTGTACCTGACAATCAAGAATTAAAAGTGCTATGATTTATGCTCTTAGCGTATTTAATTAAATTCTTAAATTTAAGTAAAAAATTGTCGAAAAGTGAAAATATCAAGTGAATCATAGTGGTAAGATTGAAAATGTAATTAAGCCACTTTTTTTGTTCCACTTATCTAGCATCCAACGTCGATTAGCGCCTCTGTCCCACTTCGATTGTGAATTGTTTCATCACAAACCAAAAAAAAAAATATTGTAGTGAAAAGATTTAAAACTTTTATTACAAAATAGATTATTTGATTGTGAAAATTTTATCAGTTTAATAGTGTATACTTTTATGGTTGAATGGTTATTTAAGATAAATAAAACCTCTTCAGTGTTTTTAAAAGAACAACAGAACTAAAGAATGAAAAAAAAAAAAAATCAGAGTTTAGTACGTTAACTGTCTAGATACTAAAAAGTCTAGAATGAACATAAAAGAAACTCCAGCGCATGCAAAAATCATTTTAGAAGGGTTCTTGTCAAATGTTCTCTTGCTGTAGTCCAGGCTTGACTCAGTGTCTGCAATATCAGAAATTTACAATCATCAGATTGAAGATCAAAGCAATATGTTGGTCTTAACCTAAAATTTGTCCATCAAAATTGATTTTTCAGTAACAAAATTAACTTTACGGAAAAAAGTGTTAAATAATAGCCTTCAAAAGTAAGTTTAGTATGAGGACTAAATGAAACAACCCTGGGTCTGTAATGTAAAAACAGTATGTGCGAGAAAGAAAAGAGAAAGAGTGTTGCATTACCTGCTCAGTCAGGGGGGATTCGGCATCCATGCTATGGGAGGTCACTTTTTCAGCAATAAGCGGTCCATTTGTTTCTAGTATCATCCTTCAAGGAAGAAAACCTCTAGAAAATAAATAAAATAGTTGCAGTATCAAAAAAGAAATGTGACTAATAACATATGCATACCCTCCATCCACAATCTCATCAAGGCATAAAAGTATAAGATCCAAGTTTTCAAGCGCCTCTCTTTTGTCAACATTGTTCCTGTAAATGACATAAGAAATAATAGGAGAGAAGACAGAAGCATGATGAGTAAAATGCATCTGTATATAAAATCTAGATAAAAAAAGAAAATCCAATCTAAAATACCTTAAGAGAAGCGTGATTGCATCAAAGAAACCCTGAAGAACTGAAGCTAAAATGATCTCATTTTCATCATCCCCGCCAGTGACAAAGAAATGGAGATCTTGTACAAATTTGTAAATAATGACATTGCTGTCGAGTAATGTGATCTCAGCTAAAGATGATGTGAAACGACATACCCCCGTTACCAAAAAAACAGGATAAACACGAGTAAAGACTTCCACTTGGTGGTAAATGACAATATAAAATAATGATCAAAAGAAATCTCTTAAAGCCACACTCGAAAGAATAACCAATATTTTATATATCTCAAAGTTCACTGACAAATTGTTCAGTCCAACATTCTGACAAAGTTCGTTCTTTAGTTCAATGATAACAACAAATACCAGTACAAATAGTTTTGGCTATAGAGAATACTGATGTTGGATGCATGTTGATATGCCCAAAAGGAAAAGAGGAAAAATCAAGTCTTAAGAAATCACTTTTGAAACTGAAAGTAAGAAAGACTAACCATGATCCAAAAATATTACATAAACAAACAACACACTTTAACATATCTATCTGCGTAACATATAACCTGCAATACCTACGATATGCCAGTATCCTAGCATCGCATTTAAAATCATGACTTGGTTTTGTGATGAGTGTTTGTGAAACTCTGATGCTTACCTTCTGTTCGAGCATTTGTCTTAACTGTCTTACTGAACACAAACTTCTCAAAAGCAATCTTTGAGCTGTTAGTTGGCCAGTCATCAGAAAAATACCTGACTGCCACACGCTTTCCCTCTGAATCGAGAAGAAGAATATTCTTTATCAACGGACATGAGGCCTACAGATAAAATGTACCCACAACTCATGAAAGGAGAGTTAACACTATTATATAATACGTGCAGCCCATACCTTACTCAAATCAGATTTCATCATTTTTTTATCACGTCATTCCATTCATTAAGGAAGATACGCACTTTTTTTGTTTTGTTTTCAATAATCGTTCTCATTCATTGTCCGATACTAGTTCTCAATGGAATGAATGCTGGTAACAATAATAATTGATATACAGAGTACTCATTATCCCCGAGAATCCAATTAAGCCTTGCAGTATTCAATTGTGACTAAACAAGAGAAAAACGAATCTCATTCTTATTTAATCCATTCTGTCAGTACTGTTTCCACTTTTGCAGGTACAGATTCATGAATTGATGCTATGTTGGTAAAGTTTACGAGATAATAGCACTGAATAATATGAATCTGAAACTGAAACAAGCACAAAACCTCGAATCCCAATATACATCATTTTCAATTTCTAAATCTCTTTCGGATTCATATAACTAAATGGAAAACGAAAAAAAGAAAACAAGAGATATCGAATATTGGTTCAACCTTCACGAATCCATAGAAATAAATAATGTGAAATAGTTGATACTGTTAAGTATCAGTAATTTTCTGGAATTGCATTGTGATTAAGAATAGTATGAAATGAAAAACAGAGAAACTTGCCTGGGTAGCCATTTCGGAGAAACAGAGTCAGTTACAAAATGCGGGACTATGAGTGTGACATATAATTCAGATTTGATTTGAGATACAAACTTGCTAAACAAAAATATTGGTAATATTATAATCTATAATAACTAAAAAAAGTTGATATAGTGTTTATATATATATATATATATATATATATATATATATATAGTTTAAATTTAAATTAATGTACACACAAACCCTGAAAAATAAAAATAAAAATGTTACGAACAAATTGATTTATTTTTCAGGCCAACAATTAAGTTTATTAAATCAAAAGGAAACTAAATAAACTTTAAAGGCAATAGTGTTAATAATTAATTGCCATATTTTTGAACATGAAAGTTAACCCACTTCAAAGACTTGTTTGAGTATTTATTAAAGAAATTTATTTATCAACTTCCTCGTAAATACTTTCAAAACAAAAATAATAATAAAGTTTTTAATTTCAATTTTTTTGTTCTTATTTTTTAGACGCAACTCTTAAAAATATCCACCCAAACCCAAACATCCCCAAAAGTATTTTTTTTTTTAAGAATATTTGATAAAAAAGATCGGTCTGTACATTGAATAAGTTATAATTAAGATGTGCTGTAAATAATGGTGGCTCCACGCTACATTAATAAACAATAAATATGAAGGTGAGAGAGAAGTAGGAGATCATTGATTATATTTATATATGAACCAGAAGTATATTCATATTGAATGGGTATGAACAAGAAGAACAAACAACAAGCACATATATAATATTCATCAGGGACTGTAGAGTGAAGGACCACATTTGCATTTCCAACTCTCTGGCTCATAATTTGAGTACTGCAAACCCAAATTACTGTTTCTGCTGCTGGTGCTGGGAACTTGAACAGCTTCACATGGAGTGCAACCATAACACTTATGCTCACAACTCGGTGGAACTGACCCTATTTTCCTCATTCCTATGTTGTATGTTTTTTTCATAGTATCTGACATAACTTCCTTGTCCATTAGACCCTTTATCAAAGGAAAAAAAAAAAAAAAAAATTAATAAAAAAAAAAATAAAAAAACACATTAGTACTAGGAAGTCTGAAACTATATGCAAAACAGTATTCTTTTTTGCAGCAATTCAAAATCTTTGAGACAACTACTTAACATGTTAACTCTAGGATACCAGAAATCAGCATCCATCTATGTAACTCGAAAATGGAAGAAGGGTGACATGATATACCTTTTCTGAGTCTGCAGTATTCTGTGGTGAAGAAGACGTTGGTCCTGGTGCCTCTTTGGGGCCTGATGGAGCATACACAACAACATAGTACAACAAGAATGTAATAGTTAGTTGTCAAAGAACACTGTTCACATTTGAAAAGATCTACATGGACTGAGAAAAGTTGAATATCATGAAGATATAATTGCTGATCATGATTAGCACGTAATGTTAACAAGTCAAACATAAAAACAGTGTGTAGTTTAACTAATAACCTGCATTGGACATGGTATGAGAAGGAGGAAAGGATCTTCTTGCTGCAGATTCCCAACTGGTTATTTGTAGAGCTAGCAGAAGAAAACAGCATAATGTTACTTTCATTTTTGTATTTTCAAAACAGCAAATGATGAATGTGATGATGATGATGATGATGATGATTATGATCTTGGTTCTCCCTTCACAACAAGAGGCAAGAATTGTGAAATATAAGAAGGGGAGAAAGGGTAGCTAAGAATTGTAATTCCCAAAAAGATGAGAGATTTTGCTTGAGAAGCAAGTGATTTTGCTTGTTTTGACACTTGAGTAGGTGCTCTAAGACTAGTCTATCTTTGTTACAATGAATCTTAAAGTAATGCAGAATATATGGTGATGTAGTAGTACAGAATGACAGCACCCATTTTGGGTCTGAAAACACCTGCAACACTCTCATAATTTTTCTGATATTTCGTATTAAAATAATGATTTTGATATCTAGACTGCAGAGCCATTGTCTTTTAGTGATGCTTTAATTTCATGGCCATATACGGAAGAAAGAAATCGATGGCAGGGTGACAGTTATTATGCATATAAAGGTGGAGCAGAAGAAAAAATAAATATAATATACTTCACTGTACCAGTAGTATTTATTGACTTAGTTAAATGGATATATTAATATAATATATTATTACTCTGCTTAGAGTCAACTTTGCAGGAGTTAGTTGTTGGGAAACAGACAAATATCTTCATCAAGATCCAAAATTTGGACCATTTCTTTAGAAGACATTAAATTTGGGTGTCCCTCACATCTTCTGCTGCCTATTTTTTCACATAACAGGTTGTAGTTTGAATGTCTTTGGTTATGAATGTCTTTGGTGTTGAATGTCTTTAGTTTTGAATCTGAATAAGGAAACATTTGAAAAGTCTACAATTTATTCTGATTCAATTCAGGAGTATTATGAATAAGTGGATCATTTCACTAATTAATTTATATATATAATGTAAAGTTAAGTTATGTATTATTTAAAATTTTAAAATTAAATGACATTTTACATTATAGTTTTTAAAATAAATATATGAATGTTCAAAACATTAAATTTTAGATGTTTAACTCAAATTTATATAAATATTTTTTTAATATATTATTGACTATTCAATAATTATATTTTAAAACTTTGTGTTTCGTAATTTTTAAACCGTTAACAATGTAATTCTTACTTAATCTAAAAGTAAACCACATATTAAGGTTAACCCGAACTTATCTATTTCAAAAGAAATAGCAAAAAGTATAAGATAGAAAAGATAACAAAAGATACACATAGTTTGAGATTTTCTTTTTAGCTTTTTGATTTCTCATTCTCCGATACATATTTTATAATGTTTATAGTAAATCGAATTGTTATGTGTTTTATTCAATCACGAGATTTTATTTCCTTCTTTATTAGTTACTTAATAAAATATATTTTCCTTAATTATTTTTATCATCCATTTTGAAATCACTATTAAGTATAATGAAATGTTTAGGCTTATTTACTACTTATGAAAATGAACATTAACTATATATATTGCATGATTAACTTGGAAATGTTCTAAATATAAAGGTTAATGACATGAATGTCTCATCTATAAACCATAACTCTTAATATATTTATATTTGAAACTCCAAGTGTATTATATTCTCTATATATAAATGTATTAACTTTGAATCTCTAACCAAAAAAATAAGCCAAAAATGGTAGAAAAGAGTTGAAAAAACAATAACAGAATAAAATAACAATATATACTACTTAATTAGAATAGTGATGGACTATTGAACTGAGAATATAAAGTAATTAGAACCTAAAAATAAAGTGAAGTGAAAAATGGGTTCAAAATCCATCAAATTGTTCAATAGTCAATTAAAATTAAATAAAAAACGGTGCTGGCGAATAGTCTAAGATCTTTCGGAAAAATGATATTTTTTGCTTTGACATTATTTTAAAAATTTTAATTTTAAAATTATATAATATCATGTAATTTAGTCACTAAGAAAAATAGACATATATTCCATAAGAATTATGTAATTCTTTTACAAATAAATATTTTTTCTTGTAGAATTTGTTTTTCCTATCTCATAACAATGTTCACATTTTTTTTTTCTTTACCATGGAGACAATATTAATACACACATACTGAACATTATAAATTATGTTAAAAATGACTACAACTCTAATTATACAAAATACTTTTAAAATTATGTATACTCCTCATAATTATTCATCGTAATATATTAAGTTTTAATATATTATTAAATTAATTATTTACTCTTGTTTATATAAAGCAATGTATTTTCTCATGTTTTCAGCATCATTCATTTTATTTATATGCAAAACTTTAAACTTTCCATCTCCATTTCCATCAATGGAACCATTGGTCTTAAACTTCCAAATCAGAGACTCCCACTTGACAGAACAACAATGAAAGCTTTTAAAAATTATTTTATTCATGGAATATCTTTTATAATAATTTTTAACAGCATGATACTTTTCTATCACTTCATCCTCATGATTTTTTTTTTATATAAAAAAAAAATGTATATTACCCCATCTTTTAGCATATCTGAATGCAACACGCTAATCCATTTTTCTAAACTTGTGACATCAATTGTCACCGCAATGCACCTATGATTTGTGCATTGCGTGTTGTTGTTAATCACAGATATTCCATTACGCAGAGGGTCATTGATGTCACTGCGACCACTTTTAAGAAGGAAGAGCCATTTTTTTTCATCTGAGTCTCAGACACAAACACCAATTGGTCAACTTGTCCTTCTCTTAAACCACATGAAATAGATGGAACAATTTAATAACCTTAATTACATCAAATTAAAAATTGGAACCATGATAAACCAATCTGTTTCTGCTGCTATAAATGTAACTACATGGGAACACCATGAGCCACAGCCAGAGTGTTCCATTTGGTGACATTCATAGAAACAGTTACCGGTGTATCCTCTGTGCTGTCACTGTACTTCTTCTCGCCATAAACATAATCGAGGTACCTTCTACCTTCTTCTACTAGCTTTTAGGTAGCTATGTTAGAACATTATCTATTCTTAATTTATACAAGGATTTTGTTGATATGGAAAGAAAAAAAAAAATTGTTTCTAAACAAAAATCCCATGTATTAGTAATGGTATTAACCATTATTAACAAAAGAGAATCCTTGGAACTTGTAATAATGGATTGAAGAACATTTTGCATTTCCTTTTAGCCTTCTATCTATATATAAATATGTATTTATTAAAAGCATGCACAAATGACACATACATTGTGTTAGGTTTTTTTTAAGAAAAGGGATTTCATCGGAGAGATCGAGCTGATTTTAACTATCAGTTCTAATACTACTGTATGTGGAGAAAGGGTTTCATTTGACCGATGAAACCTGAGTTTAACTACATAAGGCATAGACGTCACTCTCAACCCAAAATCTTAAGACAATGGGTTTATGGGTCTTGATCCTTATATGATGCTCCACTTTCTCATTTCTAGTTAACGTGGAACTTAGACTCAAACTTGAATTTCGTAAATCAAGATGTTAATTTGGACCGGTTTTTGTTTTTGAAATATAAGCCAAAATTTATAGCCTTGACTCATTCTCTTTCTTTCAATTCTCCGCGTGAAGCCAAACTTTTCCTTTTTCACTTCTGCTTCCAAGACGTACAAAACCATGTACGGTACGGTATACTTTTTTTGGTTACATATATGGTATAAATATACACATGTAAGACACCTATTATTCTACTATTCTTCATTATCGTATACGTATACAGTATATTGTATGAATATTGAATGAACCCATTCAAACACCTCGTGGGTTCAGCAAGTCGCAACATCTTTTTTTTTTTTCTATTTTTTATTTACTATTCAAACTAACTCAATTTTATGGGACCATAAAGTTATACATAATGTTTTCTCTTAATTTTCTATTCAAACAGAACCGAATTTTCAATTGTCCACATTTGTCTATGACATACTTTGCGAAATTGAATCTGTCTAATGAATGAATCTTCCAAACTTGTGCAGTATATAAGACTCTGTGAAACGCCATTTCAAAGGCTACACTCTGCTGCATACATGAAACTATAAACAACCTCACTTTTTAATACCAGGTGAGTCATTTCTCGTTCTTCTGTTTATGTATATGATTTTGCTATGTGTACTTATATAGCTATCCCATGCATTATCAATATTCACGTATAAGTATCTTGAACAAGTTGTTGCATTGAGTGTGTCACTGCTAATAATTAACATGAATATACTGGAAAATGTAAAGCACAGTGTTGCAGATTTTTGCATAGGAATGGGAATATTTGCGGTAAACAAGGAAGGAGAAGTCACAGTGAGCTTCAAGAACGAGATAAACTTGAATGATTTCTTTAAGCCTGATCAGATAGCTGATGCAACTGCTGAAAAATCTACGAGTTTGAAGAGAAGGAAGGTTGGAAATCTGAAGCTCCAAACCGCATTCTCGTTCAGATATTTGTTCAGCAAACAAAAACCAGAACAAATGTTTTCTCCAAAGTCCTATGATCAGCTTGAACTAGCAGCAATTAAGGTTCAGAAAGTCTACAAGAGTTACAGGATCAGAAGAATTCTGGCTGATTGTGCAGTTGTTTGCGAGGAGCTGTGGTTTGCTCAATATCCAACTCTATTATATTCTTCTCATTTTGAGCTAATATTTGCATTTAATGCTACAAAATACCACTTCTTGCAAAAACTATGCAGTTTTAGCCTCTTCTAAGGATTAAAGAACTGTTTTAGTTAAAAATAGAGATTAAGATGAGTACATTTTTAAAAAGAACAGTGAACTTTAAAAACTACTGTTCTAAGTTTTTTTTTTCTCTGGTTCAGGTGGAAGGATTCGGTGATTAATGCTAACAGGTGTTCTATATCCCATTTTGACTCTGATAAATCAGAAACAGCTATTTCAAAATGGGCAAAGGCTAGGATGATGGCTGCTAAGGTATTTTTTAATTTTAGAAGCCATAAACTTTAATCTTTTGACTAAGGAATATCTTTCTATGTACTTTGCTTCGATATTTGGGCCCATATTAGTCTTCTTTGAACCATTTTCATTGTGATGTACTTAACATAATTTGACCAGGACCAGAGAGACGTATTCAAAGTTTACCATCTCTTTTAAAAAAATTTCCTTTAGGATCTTGTTGAATTTAATGACAACCACTATACTTTTTTCTTTGTTCTGTTGTTAGGTGGGAAAAGGTTTGTCCAAAGATGATAAGGCACAGAAATTAGCACTAAGATACTGGCTTGAAGCTGTAAGCTCATCCGTCTACATCTTGACTAAAACATAAATTCATTTTTTCTAAATATAACAGTTTTTCCTTTGTTTTGTCATTATCCTCTTAGAATCCAAAGAAGCCAATTAATCAAGGCTATGATTTCATATATTTTTCAGATTGATCCCCGTCATCGATATGGTCACAACCTTCACTTTTACTATGAAGTCTGGTTTCGTAGCCAGAGCGATCAGCCTTTTTTCTACTGGTAAATTGTTAACAGTGGAATGCTAAATGCCTTAGTCTGAAAAAAATTGAATCCTTTTCTTTTTCTGATTTCTTAACTGTATCTTGGTGAACGAAGGTTGGATGTTGGAGATGGCAAAAAAGTGGATCTAAAAGCATGTCCTAGAGAGAACTTGCAGAACCAGTGCATAAAGTACCTTGGACCTGTAAGTTGTTTCACTAAATACCATACACAATTTCACGTATGATAACACTTGTACTAATTCTATAATAATGCAACAATGGCATCTTGTTACGTGACATTGATACTGGTGAATTGCTGAATTCACCTATGATGACTTTGTATTAAAGGTTTCAACGTTGTTCCTTGAATTATGCAGAAAGAAAGGGAAGCATATGAAGTGATTGTAGAGAATGGGAGGCTTGTTTATAGAGAGAGCAAGAACCTTGTACACACTACCGAGGAATCCAAGTGGATCTTTGTTCTTAGCTTATCTAGAATTTTGTATGTTGGGCAGAAGAACAAAGGCCATTTTCAGCACTCCAGTTTTCTGGCTGGTGGTGCAACCATTGCATCTGGAAGATTGGTTGTTGACCATGGAATTCTTCAAGTATGCTGCAAAAATCTGTTTTATTTCACAGAAAGAAATTGAAGAATGGTTCTTATTTTAAGAATGTGATATAACTAAAAGTTTTAATCTTACAGTTATATACGAATGCCAAAATCAAAAGTTCAAAACTTTAATCTTATTTTCAGTTTTTACAATCATGTTAGTTCTAAATTGATCTTCATCTTACATCTTACGCAGGCTATATGGCCATACAGTGGTCACTACCGTCCAACAGAGAAAAATTTCATGGAATTCATCAGCTTCTTGGAGGAACACAAAGTGGATATGACAAATGTAAAGGTGAATTAAACACTATAAAAGCATGTTACCCCTATAATAGAAGCATGAATTTGGCGAAGCATTTTGTAATAATTTGATGGTGGTTGTCTGGTGCAGAAAGATGCAGTGGATGAAGATGTTCTTCCACCTTGTGAAGCTGGCAATGATGAGAAGCTGGGGTTTGAGTACATGGAAGGCAATGTGAGTGGCAGTGACTCTTCCACTGCTAATAATAATAAAGGTAAAGAAAAAGTGGAAGAAGAAGGTTCAGTAGCTGAGAACAAGCCAATGTCAAGCAAATGGAGTACTGGAGTAGGTCCTAGGATTGGTTGTGTGAGAGAATATCCAACAAAATTCCAAGTTCAAGCACTTGAACAGCTCAATCTTTCACCCAGAGTGAACCAGGGAACATTTGCAGGAAAAGCACCAATTCCTTCTCCAAGACCAAGAACTAAACATATGTCACCTAAGCTTGTGAACATGGGACTTCCTAGCCCAATGCTACATGGACATTGTTGAAGTGCATGCATGCATGGTGGACACTTGTTTAGTTTTTGTATTAAAATTTGGAACATTAGTACATATTACAATATTATATATAAAGGTCACAAAGGAGCTAACCCAACACCTTTTTTGTTTTCATTTGGGTGAGTTAGTTTCTGTTGAATTATTTTTTGCCCTACCCGTTTATCCGTTAGTAGTAAGGGTTAGGTTAATAGTCCATTCTTGTGTAAGTCAGATCACATTTGCAAATACAGCTATTTTTTTATCATCTCTTGATGTGGATTCGATCATTGTTAGAGTATTAGCTTCATTCTGTTTTCTATCTTCTTTACGTTATTATGTCAGAGTAGTTTGTGAGGAGAAATGTGTTCTTATCAGCAATGAAAACACGAAATGATCATGGCTCTCAAAACAAAGAACAAAGAGAAATGTGTTCTTAACACTCTTCCTTGTCCAGCTTCTATTGATCCTCTGTACAAAATTTGGAAATAATGCAACAAGATTATGTGGATGGATACTGCTTCCAACATTTGTCATGATTTTTTTGGAACTATTTTCTCATGTTGACAAGTTTTGTATCGCTAATCTGCAATAAGAACTTCAAAATTGCAAGCAAGGTGACTCAACAATGTCTTACAAGTGTTTTGAAAGAACTTTCTCCGTATATTACAGTTCTTGTTCTTCTCCATTTAACTTTAGTTTAATCTTGAAGATTAAAACAAACAGATGATTATGTTATAAAGTTTCTTTGCAACATTATTATATTACTGATACACTCCGAAGTGACCATATTTTGAAAACTACAGCAAGTATATCACAATACTTCGAAATCCGATTAAGGTAGAACCAAATTTAAGAACTCATCAGATCTCAAAATCTGATTTAGTAATTTACTTAATTTCAAGATGTGATTAAGAAGAAACTTCTCAATTGTGAAATTCAATTAAAAAACTTACCAAACTTTGGAATCCAGTTAAAGAACTTATGAGATCTCAAAATCTGATTTAGATAGTTATGGAATTTTGAAAAAGAAAAAGAAATATATATATATATATATATATAAATTTTTTAGTTAATTTTTTAATACTTTGTTCTTTTATTAGTTTTTTATTTTTTAATTTATTTTAAAAGGTTATATAGAAAATATAAAAAAAATTAAAAAGAATATATATATATATATATATATATATATATAATATAATTTTGCTTCTATTTTTTTTTAGTTTTTTTATTTTATTTTTAATACCTTATTATTTTGATATATTTTTTTAATTTTATTTATTTTTTAACTTTTGTTTAATACGTTATATAAAAATAGAATTAAAATAACATAATTAATTTATTAATTAATTAATTTTTAAATATAATAAATTTAAGTATTTTTAATTAAATTTTATATTTTTATGAAAACAAAGTAAAATAAGATAAATCTCTATCACAATGTTCGGTTGAGATAAAAGTTAAATTTTAATTAAAAAGTGCAAAAGTTTTGATTATTATATAAATAAAAGTAATTTAATAAATATTAAATAAAAATATTTAAATCTATTAATGATTTGAGGTAGTTTTATTTGTTTTTTTAAGAAAAAAACTTTATTTTTACCTGAATTACATTGAATTTTGTATATTCTCCGAATTTTTAAATTGTATTTGATTTTTTTTAAATATTAAGAAAACAATAAATTCAGTTCATTTAAATAAAATATTCACTTAATTTAAACAATCAATTATGATGAGGATTACAAAGTCAGCATACAGTACCAGGTTTAAAATATTCATTTTTTTAAGATGTTATTCTAATGCTTTAAAATCTATTTTAATAAGGTACTGAGATTTCGTGTTATTCAATATCGAGTTTCTTGGTTATGAAGAGTTTTCTGAAAAATCCATGCCCATTAAAGATAAAATAAAATTATAGTTAGCCTTAAATCTTGTTTTCTTAATATTAAAAAATAGGTTAAAATACTTTTTTTTTTTCAATTTTCATCAAGTTTTGTCAAATAAGTCCTAATTTTAGTTTTGTGTTCAAATAAGTCTCAATTTTTGTCAATTTTATTCAATTAGGTTCTTTTTTGCTAACACCATTAAAATCATTAATGACAATGAACAGTGAAGGTCACGTGTCACTTTGTGATTTTTTTAATTTTTTGAACCATATTAATAAAATTAATTGTAACTCACATATAATAATTTGATATATAACTTTAATAGATGTGTATAAGATAATATTTCTTTTACTTTTTAAACTAGAATAATTATTTTATGAAACAATTCAATTTATATTAAAGTTAAGTCAATTTTTTTATCTAAAAATTTTACACATACTTTATATCTACTATTTTATCCTTCCATTTCACTCTTTATTTTACAAATACAAAAATTAAGTTTTCTTAATAACCAAAATATATTTTCAACTAGTACAAGTGTTTCAACTTATAAATGCTAACTCTTAGATCGATTCATTGTAACACTATTTTTTATTTGAGTGTTATTATTATGATTTGAGAGGGTTTTTTTTCTGTCATATCTTTCAATATTTGACTTGACAGTTATAAAAGGGAAAGTGTTGTTTGATATAGTTTCTCAAATTATTTGGTGCCAATTAGAAAATTAAGAAGTGAGAATAATAAATATTTGGTGTCATATCTTTTTATACACATTGATCTTGAGTTCATGATTTTTTTTAAGAAATTTACCTTGTAAATTGTTGAATATTTTATCTTCTTTTTCACACAAATAGTTTTAGTTTCTTATTATAAGTAATTAAAAATTATTTTAAGATAATCAACAATGAAAAATAATTGATTATACACGTATGTCATTAAAAAAACCGAACTAATTGGACCATTCCTAGAACTAGTTATTCAAGAAATCTGTTAAGAAAAAAGAGTGTGGGCCTTGTTATATTGGGCCTTATTCTAATGGGCTGGGTAGGTGTGCGGTTATGTCAAGAATCCGCGGATAGCTAGTGACAAGTGTCAAATCGGAGCGTGCGTGGGAAATGAAGAAAAAGGTGAGTTTTGATTTTTAAGTAGGAGGCTCTAGTTACCGTTATGATTTGATTTCATGATCTTTTTCTTCCACCAACACACATTCAAATTTCAAAACTTTCTTCTCTCTCAACCTTGCCTTAATTAACCCAACAACACTCTCTCTTACACACAGCTAAAACCCCAAAATTCTCTCTTTCGCAGTGCTCCGCAGCAGAAACTAAACTTCTCATACCCTTCGGCAAAAACGGTTACTTTTCTCCAATGGGTGCTTCGGGAAAGTGGTTCAAGTCACTCATTCCTTTTCGAAAGACCTCAACTTCAACAACTGATCAAGTAAGTGGAGTAACCTACTATTTTTGTATGTGTTTCAGTTTGGTGTTTTTGCTGTTGTTCACTGAGTATGGGTAATGTAATGTAATGTAATGTGTAATAATCAGGAGAAGGGTGGTGAAAACAAGAGCAAGAAGAAATGGAAGCTATGGAGAGCTTCTTCAGAAGGGTCCACCGTCAAGAAAGGTGGTGAAACTGCTGTACCTGATTCTTCCTTTACTTATGCAGTGGCTGTGATGGTTCCCAAAGATTTCAAGCTCATCAAGCAGGAATGGGCTGCCATCCGCATTCAGGCTGTGTTTCGAGCCTTCTTGGTAACTTTCACCCTCATGGATGCATTAACCTACAATCTAAGCTTGTTAGTTATGTTCTGAGTTCATGATTTCTAACATATCTTGAATTAGACCCTGGTTTATGATAGATGTGACCCTGAATTTTGAATCTCCAATTTAGGATAAAGAAGAATTAAGATTTAGAACTTGGGAATTGGAACCTCCGGATCTTGCACGTGCAAGATCCACCAATAGATCGAAATAAATAAGAAAAGGAATGCATGTGTTTTTATGATTTCAAATAAGTTCAGAGCGATTCTAAGCTCAACCCAAGTGAAAAGGAATTTTAACATTCCTGGTCAGCTTTTTTAGTGTCTCTAATGAGTTGGAAATTATGAATGTGTCTATTGTGCTTGAGTCATTCTCTTCTTACCTTTGTTTTATTTTATTTTTCATGTCGACCTTTACTCTGTTGACACGTTTTGCAGGCTAAACGAGCTTTGAGGGCCCTGAAGGCAGTGGTAAGGCTGCAAGCTATTTTTCGAGGCAGGTTAGTCAGAAAGCAAGCAGCCGTCACTCTGAGGTGTATGCAGGCTCTTGTTAGAGTTCAGGCACATGTGAGGGCAAGGAATGTGAGGAATTCTCCTGAAGGGAAAGCCGTGCAGAAATTACTTGATGAGTATCGCAACCTAGCTGATCCTTTTAAGCAAATTGAGGTTAATGATTTGCTTCATAATTATGTAACATTCTCTAATCATGATTTTGAGTTAATATATTAGGAGATGCTAACATGTAGCGTTGTTTCTGTTATTGTTATCAGCATGGATGGTGTGACATTCCTGGAACCATGGATGAAGTTAAAGCAAAGCTAAGAATGAGACAAGAAGGAGCTATCAAGAGGGATAGAGCGATGGCATACTCTCTGTCCACACAGGTAATGAAGTTGGGAAGATTTGCTTTGAAATAAGCTTGTTGCTTTGGTAAGATTTTAGTAGCTAACAACTCAAGAAATTCATGTGGTTCAAATTTAATTTTGCTTGCATGTAGCAGTCAAGACTGGTTGCCAGTCCAAATGCCAATAAGTTATTGACTCCTCTGAAGCAGCACAACCTAAGCAACAAGAGCTTAGGATGTAGCTTGTTAGAACGCTGGATGGAGGCCAAGCCTTGGGAGAGTCCAAATTACAGGAAGAGTGAAGACATTGTTCCTGCTTTTCAAATAAGAAAGAATGGTGTGACATCCAGGATTTCAGCAGTTAAACCTCTAATAACTAGCCAATCCACTCCTTCATCTTCGGCAATAAGCTCTGAATACATGTGTGATGATAGTCCTGTGTCAACTTCTTATACAGCTGGATCTCCATCTTTTCCGTCCACCAATACTGTTCTAATGGAAGCAGCAGAGGAAAGAGAGGTTCATCAACCAAGCTACATGAATTTGACTGAATCAACCAAGGCTAAACTGAAAACTAGCAGGAGTTCTTCCCAGAATTCAAAGAGTCTAGCGATGGAGGAGTGTGTGTCTCACAGCACAACCACAGGTTTGATGAATGGAGATTTTAGAAGCAGTTCTAATTCTGACCCTTCAGTTAACGTATGGAAGGATTCTTGTGCAACACCTCTGAGAGCAAGTTATCAAAAACGACAAATTCGGATATGAGTTTCTGTAACAGTGGCAACAGCTTGTTGTCCATTGCCACTTTGACTGATCGAGATGAACATGAACATGCGTGCAAGTTAGGATAAAGGGCTAATTGACCGTGTAGATAACATAGGTGGTTTTGTTTTTTGTGTGAAGAATGAAATAGCAACAAACTAGTACACTATTTTAATCTGTATGGTGTTTACATACTAATATAAGCATAAGTGGCTTCTCTGTGTGAATTATATAACTCTGTAGCTTAATATGAAGACAGTATTATTCACCTTTTTGAAACTATCAATGCAGTATTTTAGCTTCCCACAATTTAGTGAAGTCTTAGACCAGTGCTCCTTTATCTATATACTATGGAATTAACAACTTCCCTCCTTCATGAATTTGAATGTTTTTGCCCCAAATAATAAATAAGAACAATAATATGTTACAGCCTGTAATATTGTCAGTTGCAGGCTTGGTTGCTGGGCTTCAATTGGGATCAATACCCATCTTAACATACTACATGTTTTCGTTGCTGGGCTTCAATGGGAAAAAAAAAACTATTAACTAATTAAATCTAAACTTAATATTTTTGTTTTTTCAAAATAAGCCAATTTAAACACATTTGCTATCTTGAGTAGCAGTCTTGCAATAATACTGTGCTGCTGGTCAGTGTGTCCTATTCTGCATTACTACAAATTAACATTTGACAGTGTCATTCATTGGTAGTCTGATACAGTGACATCTAATCAATTTTATATGATATCCAATTAGGTATCATTAAACTTTTTACAAATAAAAAAAAAATTAAATGTCACATAAAGATTAATCAAAAGTTAAAGTTATTATAATCTGTACTAATCTACACATGAAATTCAATAAAGTACTACTGTTTTTTTATAAATTTGAAAATGTAAATGTCACATAAAGATTCATTTGAGAGGTGGGACCATTTTGAAGGTGTAGTCTTAAACTATGTAATAAATTTTCAATAAACCACTTAATCATTTCACTTTGTTATTTAATATCTTCAACTGAATCTATCATAAATAGTTCTTTTATTAGTTGTGGACCAAAATAAAAATCATGTTTGTTTTTTTCTGCACCAGTAAACTCCATGGTCGACCCAAAACAGCAGAGCAGTAACTGTCAATACGATGGGAAGGATGCAAAAAGCATCAATTCAAGATTAGAGAAGTGTAAGTAAGCTTTATTTGACAAAGCTTATCTCCACTTAAGCAACAAGAATAATATAATAGCTAGTTAAATCACGTGGTCCAATTCATAATATGTAATGATGCAACATGCAGTATGGTCCAGTTCCAGTCAATCATGCAAGGACCACAGTTATTACCGTCACAATTGAAGCATCTCTGCATAATTTAACTGCTAAAAAAGAATGGTAAAACAGACACAAACAACGTTAATGAAACATTTTGAGTGGCAAAGAGACCAAACAATGGAACGGTTCAAAGGTGAATTCAGAGAGTATTAGTTTGACTTGTGTACATTGCATGGTGTACGTGCACAAGACGAGGCTGTTGTTTGTTATAGTTATAGGGTTTCCACGTGAGAATATGCGCTAACAAAGGCAAGAAATCAGGATGCTACCAAAAGTTGTAAAAAAAATTTGAATGTCATTTGATGGGATTCTCAAGTGAGGGAAAGAAAAAGTGTGTGACGCTTTCTTCAATTTGGAGTAAATGTGCAAGCTTCCTTTCATGGGGGATTGCCATGAATAGAAGGAAGACGAAGTGGGGGCAGTGGGTCCTTGTAGGAGGCCTATTTTCTTGGATATCCCTTTTTCTGTAGGGCATTTCTAGTCTTGTTTCCTTGCTTTATGAAGAATATAACCTCTGTTCTCTTTTTCTTTCTTTTTTTCCCATTATTTGCACTGGCCATACTCATCAATACTAATGTGGCCCTTCACTTTCAATTATTGATTGACTCATCAAAATTCAAATTCAAGCATCTTCTGTCTTCATTTTAATCACAGTTAGAGTTATGAGTTGAATATCATATCATATAATATCAGTTTAGTTTTTCTGATAATACACATACATAGCAAACAGTTTATGCAAGAAAATTGTAGTTTTTGTGATAGTGTGTGTGGTTATTTATTTACCATAGCATGGTGGCAAAAGAGATTTGAAGATAACTTTAGGTGAGGCCTATGCAACTTTTCTTTATTTAGATTCTCGTTGTATCTGAAGGGACAATGCATCTTGATTTCTTTCCTTGTATGAGGAAAATTCCCCACCCTCTCGAGAGGGGGAAAAGCAAGAAAAAGAGGAGGAAACTAGCATTTGACTGAAAATGACCCTTACCAAAACCAATCTGAGATCAATAGAGGACAAAAAATTACATGCCATTCTTTCATGTACTTGTTTTGATATCTCTGTGAATGAGGAAAAAAAACAAAATACTCTGACAGCAAGAGTCCTTTGATGGCTCAACAAATAAAGCAAAGAGCCCAGTAGTATTAAATGTTGCATGTGCAGCAATTAATTAGGAATCTTGTTTTAACTACCTCTTTCTTCCATCATAAGCTTGCCAAGCTCCTACTTTTTTCTCCCACAAGCAACAAATTATAAGAACTCCGTGCTGTCTGTTTCACAGCAACTAAGAAACTTGTTCTTCGCTTTTCTTTTACTACAAATGGAACTCTTCAAAGGGCTAGCCCCACTTGTAATTAATATCACCCTCAACCCTCAATCCATAATTCATTGTGTTTTCTCTTCAAACTTCAAAAACACTGCGTAACAATTTGGATCCACTTCTAACTAACACAAACAGAATTTGTGGAAAAAACTGATACTCTATGTATCTCTTACAAAAACATAATCTTGCTGTCATCAATGTACACGACAAAACTCTGAAACTATTTAACCGGCCTGTTTATAATCATTAGGATTATGTTTTTAGTAATTGAGTAACATCTGATAACTTGTTTTTCGGAATTCTAATTGGGATTTTAATGCAGTATCCAACATCTCAGACATAAAAACTGAAGAAAAAAACTTTGTTACTTTGACAGTACACATGTTTATATGCAGATCAGAATAACAAAACCTGGAAGGACATGAAATGGTCAAACAGAATGAGTATGCAACAATAATAGCCAAACAAAGACATGGAAACAAGGTTGCCTTTAGTTTATGGTTCATGTTTTTGCCACGCACATTACATTCGTGAAACACTCGTGTTCCTTTAACCTAGATCATTGAAAAATAAGTATGTATTTATATATATGTATGCAGCAAACAAGTAACACCCAGTTTACACACAGCAGAAAACAAAAACCAGAGGAGTAAATTAAATAATATGAATTATGAGAAGGTGCAGATATAATAATTTAGGGCATCCGATCCAGAAAAGATCTAAGATGAGGCAATTATTTTTACATGGAATCCCTGAACAGGATGAAAAAAAAGAAACATACTTTTTGTGCAGATGCTTTTGGTGGCCATCGATCAAAATGAAATGAAATGCGTACACAAAGTGGCCGGCAATTATATTCTTCAACTTGTCCCCATTGCCTTCTTTCCAGTGCTACCATTTTTCTGGATACAAATCACACTCACATTTTCTTACCATTCTTTTCTTTATTCTTTATCCATTCTTAATTACATCAAATCTATGTCAAATTTTAACTTGTTAAAGTAACTATCACACTTTTATACAAAAGATAATTGAATATTCTGTTCCTTTTATTTTAGAAAACAGGAATCACAATGTCCAAGCTCTTAAATTAAACATATTAAATAAGTGTCTTTGATTCATGTGTCATCTTTTTTCCTTTCCACCCTGAAAATATATATATGTTTATATTTGCTAGAATATTATAAAAATATGTTTCATTTCCAAAATGCTCATGCTTCACATTTTTTTTTTCATCAAATTGGATGACTATTTAATGTATTTTCTTAGGAATAAAAGTTATCATCTATTATAATTTTTTTTAATTTCTAAATTAAATAAATATTATATATATATATATATGACATATCACATTGGATATTTCTAATTGCAAAATAAAAAGTATTAATTTTTTTTAAAACATTTATTACAATAAACAATTTTTTCTTTTATATTTTGTTTCTTGAAAGCGTGTTTGAAGTAACTGATTAGCATTTCACGTGAAAATGTTTAGTGAATAAGCATTTTATGACTGGTAAATAAGAAGCGTTAATATGTATATATATACACACAAATATCTCATTTATTATAGTTCTTGATGATTAAAATTTATTTAAAATTGTAGATTATTAGTAAAACAATGTTGATAAAAAGCAAAATTCACAAATTTTATGATTTTTTTTTAATAACTCAGAAAGTGTGATGCAATAAATTACAAACTTCTTGTTACTTAAAAAATTGGTAAAAATTATAGGAATTGCTAAAGAGTTATCTGTAAAGATGTTTGTTAATTAAAGATTTAAAACTAAATTAGGTAGAAAAGTAAAACGTTTTTCAGGAAATGGTAAAGAATGCATTGGAATGCGAAGGGAGAAAAAGAGACAGACAAAATCTCATCACAGATCCAGTAAGAATAACATAATCAGTAACAATTTTAATATAAATGATAATACAAAAGTTTAAAATATTAGGTTTATAGAATTTGAATGTAACATTAATTACCCAATCCTAATATCTATTGTGTTTTTTAAATTAAAATTCTCCTGATTAATATTAGTGAGATGTATATATTTACAAATATTTAAAAGAGACAGAAAAAGTAACACACGAGTAATTTCTAAACGAAAATTTACTGAATTCCAGTGAATTATATATGTGTCATTTTCTATTTACATGTACATAAAATTTTGCTTTAATATAGTTGATTTACGCATCTTTTTAAAACTTTTCATAAGGTCTCCAAAATAAAAATAATAATAATAACAATAATGTAGTTCTTAAATTTTTACAATTTCATAATTGAATCCTCGAAGTTAGTTTATGACAGTTTGAAATTGTTAGAAAAATAATCAATACTCTAAGAACTGAACTATAAAAGGTATTAAAGATTAAGGATTGAATTAAAAATAATAATTTGGAAATTTGATTAAAAAGTTACTAATTATTTAAAAAGATAGTCATGCATTAGATCTAAAGTTGAACTAAATTATAAAAATTGTTAAAAGTCTGTGTTATTTACTTAAATTATACATGAACATGAATTCAAATATTTAAAGTATAGTTTGCTTTAATAAAAAAATAACTTTATGATAAGCTCAAATCCCCATAAGCACAAAGAGAAGAATATAACTGGACCCTTCTAGATATAAAGAAAAAGTATTGGCTATGAATCCCCAATGCAACATTTCATTTCCTCTCCCATTTTACTTTCTTTTTTATATTTCGATCTGCGTTAAAATATGTATAATTTGTAGAATTTAAATATAATTTACCTTCTAATAGCATCATATTTATTGATATTAATTTACTAACAAATTCACAATTATTTTTTTTAAAATATGATCTATACAACAATTTATACTATTATTTTTACGGTTTTTCTCTCTTATTATTATTAAAACTATTATTGTTATTATTATTTTATCACAATGAAGAAAAATAAACAAAAAAAAATGTATAAATTATTGTACGTGTATTACTTCTCTTCTTTCATGTAAAATAACATTTGAAATGTTTTATTATGATAATTGTCATAAAAAAATTGTAAAAAGAATTTTGCGATTAAAAATAATTTTAAGGACGCGCAATTATAATAATTAAGTGTGTAGCTAGAGTATCATACACACACAAAAACACACACACACACATATATATATATATATACGACCAACTTTTTAAAAAGATTTTCTTTTTCTGATAAAGAACAACAATGATAATACATTATAATATATATCATAAATAGATTTTTAAGGATGTATAGATGTTTTTACAACTGTTTTTTCTTATTTTTATCCTTTTCATTATAGTACTCCTTATATAAGTTTTCTAACATAAGTTGTGAAACAACATCATATCCAAAATTTAGGTAGAGATAATTCTAATCTCTAAAATAATAATTGAGTGCTTTATTTAAAAAATTATAATTTATTTTGTATTACATTGATATGAAATGTATTATATATATATATATATATATATATATATATATATATATATATATATATATATATATATATATTTGTGTCTTAAAAACATTTGTTTATGTTATCCTTAACTTTATATATCTATTCTATTATTTACATATCTTCATATAGTATACTCTATTATTAATCATAGATGACGTAGAATAACTTGAAATTTATTGTTATATAGTTGTTTTTTCTCTTTGAATTGAGAATCTTTTCTTTGTTTGAGTAAAACAAAATTAAATTTTTACTTTTAGATTTAAAAATGTTTTTCATCTCTTCTTTCATTTTTCTTTTTTGTTTCGTCATAATAAATCATGTGCGCAGGAGGAAAGATTCAATTATCTGTAAGATGAATTTTCAATAAATATACTAAAAAATATATAAATTAATTTTTCAGAGAAAAAAAAAAGAAAACACAATTAGCAGAAAACCTCTTTTTCTAATTATTAGAATTTTTAAACTTTTGTGTTCTAAAAATGAAAGATCATTGCGAGGGAATCTAGGTCTCTAAGGACAAATATTAGCCATGAATTATGGTCGTGGTTGTGGTCAATAAGCAAAAGGGTTGCGTTGTGGATTAGAAAAAGTTATTGTTTGGACAAACTAATTAATTACATATACGCTTCATGGATCATTTATAATAATAAAAAAATCAATTAAAGTTTTTGACTATGTTCATTTTGAACATTTTATTTTCATAAATATTTATAAAAAAAAGTAATAACTAGTATTTTTTTATAAACTGAAATTAATGTTAATCATAAATCTTATATTAATTATTAGTTTTCCTAAAAACTATTTATAATTGATAAAAAAAAAATCAGTTCTGAAGTTTGTTCTATTTATAGAAAATGTTGATTGAAAAGAAGTTTTTATTATGTTTTTTCTTGGTCCTTTGAGATGGTAATTAATTGATATAGTTTGAAAGTTTCGTAAAAGTAAAGACTTGAATGAATCTTGTTGTTAAAGACATGAGGCATATCACAAATATGGAAGGATTTGTACATTATAATGTCACTTTTGAATTAAACTTGGTTAGTCTGAATATGAATAAGAATGATTAATCATCATTACTTAAGCATTTATTCACCCAACTAGTCAAGCATATGCCTTATATGGCTTTGAATGGGTACACCCATCTTTATCACTCAACAAAAATAAATTATCACAATATAGTTACTTGAGTAGATTAACTTTCATTTGATAAAACTATTATTCATATGCTTTTTCAAGATTATTTATTTTTACAAGATGTTCTTATAAAATTTATTTTTTTTCCAATTTCGCTTGTGTCTAAGTTTTTAGGTCCAATGGTGTGTTATTCATCTTTTTTATCGAGATGTATAAGATATTGAAAAAATTCCTAACACTCAAGTTATCAATATTCGATAAATAAAGAAAAAAAGTAATAATCAATGTTTATTCGGTAAACAAGGACTCTTTTATAATATTTATTTGGATTGTTACATAAAATGTATTAGGTTTAAAAAGAAAGTTTTATTGGAAATATACAATATCAATAAGACTTGATTTTTCTAATCATACAAGACATTGACACCACTCTCAACCCAAAACCTTAAAATAATGAGTTTATGGGTCTTCATCTTTATAGGATTCCAATTTCTCATTTTTACCCAAAGTGGAATTTAGCATCTATTAATCCTTGATTAAGTTAAACTTGTATTATTTTAATGCAATAATTTTATTTTAAGAAGTAATTTTATATTATGACGTCGGTTGTTTATACATAAGTTGAAAATCATTGCAGGTTATTATCTGTGATTTTCTTTAATTTCTTGTAGTATTTATATTTATTAGCTTTGATGGATTCATCATCACGATAGGACCACTTAATTTGTACTGTATATATCGATGTAAATTCTCTATTATATATTTTTACAAATAATTAGTTTAATTATATATAACATTTATGTTATAAGAATATTTTAGTATATGGTATATGGAAGCTCATATATTTCATGAAAAAGGAACACGTGATGATTAAGTAATCCAGCAAATAATTACTACCTTTGACCGCGTTTGGTGGCAATTTTGCAAAGTTCATAGACACTTGCACAGATTCCCCAAACATTTTCCTAACAAACATCAACACTCGTTTTGTTACATAAACTAATGACAATGTTAAAATCTCAAACACTTAACCTCGCAATGCATGGATATACGGTTATGAATAGATGTGAGTTTAAGTCTTACATTGATTAAAAATGAGAAAACAGAGCGTTATATAAGAATAAAGACTCATAAACACGTTGTCTTAAAATTTTAGATCGAATGTGGTGTCAATATCTAATATGATTGAACTCAGATTTTATTTATGTGTGTATCTTTCCCGTGGAACCCTCACAATAAAACCTAACACATACATTATTAAATTAATTTACAAATACATAATCAAAACAAAAAGGCAAACACCGACGTTTATATATAATAGTAGAAATTTTGAGAAAAGAACATTGTCGATGTAAAACCAGCTCACAAACTTTAGTTTGGTCTGATAGCTGGTTCGTGAAATTACACATACTTTCTGGTTTTTCAACGTAAAAATCTCTTTTTTTTTTCTATCATCATGGCCCTTAATCATCTCTGTTGTTGATTAGATTCTCAAATATACACATGGCGCTGAAAAACAAAAGCTTTATGAATAAGACTGAAATAATAATTATGCATAGCTAAACATAATCTGTAAAATGTGTTGTGGAGGGCCAAGTTGCTGGAAGTGCATGCACAAACTTTTGCACTCACATTAAAATATTCATTTCATCATAAATAGGCCACCTTTAAATTTCATGCTTTTCATTCTAAATCTTTCACAACTTTATATACATGCATGCAGAATTAATTAATTATATATATTCAACAATAAAACTGACATATATGTCTGTTATACAAGCTAGTTTTTCTCACACAATTACCCAAGTTTGAATTTTGATTTTCTTTTTCACACTTTGTGGTTGTTGAAGTCCAATGATTGAAAAAGTGGAACCCTAAGAAGTGAATTCACCATTGCAATTATGCATAGTTACCGCTCTCAAAGGAACAAAAAGGGAAAAAACTGAGAGGTAATTAACTAATCAATCTAGAACATAAAGCAATTGAGATGCAAGTGTGACCAACCAACCCAGTTGAAAATAATAATTTTCTTGATCTGATAACAGGGTGGGCCCCACCACCCTGCATGTGTGCCACGTGTACAATCCAGCCCATCCCAGAGTGAGCTAACAAGGATCCATTATAAGGCCTACAATTGTTGCAGTCTCACACTGCACATTTTAGCCCTTTGCCACAAACCCTAACTGGGCCACAATGGTACTGCTTCTCTCATTAAATTCACCACCTCACTGTACTCACCACACCTTCACCATATCATCCATTTTCTGTTCACTCTTCTCTCACCACCATTCCTTTCACTTTTCCATATAACAACCTCTTCAAACCTAGGGCTTACCCTACTACCTACTACCTACTACTACTTCCCTTCTTTCTTCTTCTCCCTTTACCCTAATCTTTCATATCTTATTCAAATTCAAACATAACACCAAAACTCATCTTTCTCTTTACCCTACTACCACTGCTTTTAATCAATCCATCTCACTCTCAGGAATAACATTCACAAACAAAAACATGGGGCATCACTCTTGCTGCAACAAGCAGAAGGTCAAAAGGGGACTATGGTCTCCTGAAGAAGATGAAAAACTCATCAACTACATCACAACCTATGGCCACGGTTGCTGGAGTTCAGTTCCAAAACTTGCAGGTAATTCATTTTATTCATCATATTTCTTCATTCTATATATGCTTAATGATTTTCTCAAGTGCGGGCCTGCAGAGGTGTGGAAAGAGCTGCAGATTGAGATGGATAAACTATCTGAGACCTGATTTGAAACGGGGAAGCTTTTCTCCTCAAGAAGCAGCACTCATTATAGAACTTCATAGTATCCTTGGCAACAGGTTTGTTTTTTGTTTTTTGTTTTTTGTTTTCCCCGTTAATTGCTGTTTTTGATGATGATCAAAGGGAACATTATTATATGAAAAAGTTAGGTTTGTTCACTTTTCTTAGCAAGAGGGCATTGTTTTGGACAGGTGGGCTCAGATAGCGAAGCACCTACCTGGAAGAACAGATAATGAGGTGAAGAACTTTTGGAATTCAAGCATAAAGAAGAAGCTGCTTTCTCATGATGTTGTTCCTTCTTTAGCCACATTTTCTGATATTCACGGTCTTGCCAATGCTTCCATGGAAAGTTTCTTCCCTTTATCTGACAACACTATCCTAAACTCCCATCATCACTTAGACCACCTATACCTTCCCATCATCCCAACCCCAACAATCCTACAAGCCTTTGATCATCTCAACAATGATATCAAGATTGACATAAACAATTATCATAACAACAATAATAATAATCATCATCATAATTCCAATTTCCTACATTTTCAGAATCCAATGCCAGAAACAGTGCCACCATCATCCAACAACAACATTATTCCATCTTTGTTTGAATTAGATACATGGTCCTCCTTCGGGTGCGTACCCTTTCATCTTAATCCAAATCAACAAAGTCAAACAATGATCACCAAAACTGCTGATACCACCACCCCACACTTAATTCTTGAGAAACTCATCAATCCAAGTACATGGCAGCACCAAGCTGTGGAACCGACCGTTGATAATCTTGTTCCAAAAGTGTGTGAGAGCGTCGAGGATTATGTCTGCAGCATTCCGTTTTCTTCTTCTGCTGCCAATTCACAACATCATCAACACGAGGATGCTGTCGCCTGCTACACACCAGGTATTTGTCCACAAGATCAAATTGCAGTACCCAATCAAGTGGAGTACATTGATGCCATCATCATGTCATCGTTGCCATCCTCAACAACATCATCTTCATCAGTATCACTCTATCAAGCAGACAAATAGCCACACACAAAAAAGAAAAAAGAAAAACTTGTCATTCCTTCAAGTTGCTGTCATCATCATAAGCATTAATTATATAATAGGTTAATTTTATGTGTATATAATTGAGTAGTGGGAGTCTTGTGATGAGGTGAATTAATTGCATGCATTTAATTTTGTCTTGAATTTTGGAATAAGAGGGTAAGTAGATCTTCTATTGGCAAACCTCTGAGCCATGCTAGTTCTGGTTCTCTTCCATTAAACGATGTTTGCTGAGGTTCCATAAATACATGTAGGTTCTTTCACATGTTTGTCCACTAAAAGTACGTGTCCATGTATGATTTTTATTTCTCTTGTGAAGTGCTGAATGTTGTATAACAATCATATGCATAGTTGTGCACTTTAAGTTGACTCATTGCCCTTTGTTTTCCTCTCTCTCTCTCTCTCTCTCTCTCTCTCTCTGTGACGACGTAGCAAAGACAAAAAACCGTACAAACACCATAGTCAACTTGTTGGCACTTGAGGCCAAAGTGCCCTTACATGTGACCTAGCTAGGCTAGGATGTTCTGGTTGTTATATGACATACCATGTTCTGATGTGATCGCTTAAACAAGAAACAACCAATATGAACTCATAAATATCAGAACAATATACGAGCTAATTGTATTCAAGAGAACAATTTCATAACTCTGGATCATATCGACATAGACTTTTTTATGCATCTTCCACAAGTTTTCTTTAACTTTAGCTATAGAAACAAACTCTATTATCTTCAATTAAAGAAAGAAAGAAAAAAAAAAGAGTCCTTTTTGCTTTTGCATGGTGCCGTAGATATATATTTAAGGGACCATCCTATCTTGTGTCTTGACATTTTCATTCCCGGAGAAATTTTGATCTTGCTTATACTTTGGTTAAAGTTTTAGAAAATAGAATATAAAGAACAAAACGTCACTTCCAATCCTTTGAAAAACGAAACAAGGGTGACGAGAGAAATAGAAGATTGATTAAGTGAACGTTTATATCTACATCTATATCAGTATATACACACAGAGACAAGAATTTTATCAGGTAAAATTTAAACTCTCACTACTACTATAATAAGAAATAATAAGAATTATAAGAGTAAATTAATATACATATTAATAAATACGTGATTGATGTCCAGATTAAGGTAAAATTAGTGATCACAACTATTTGAAAAAGTCATTTACACGTAACAAGACTCAGGTTTGTTGTTAAAGAAGTTTATTTGATCAATATATATATGGTTTTATATTTCAAATATATTTTTCAACAGAAAAGTTAACATACGGGCTATTCAATTTTATTTAATGATGAAAAATTTTAAAAATTATTTAAAGAGATTAAATAATCACGTTAAAAGATATCATGATGATTCAATATATCTTTCTAACTTTTTCATATATATACATTATTAAGAACCGTACATCAGGAGATTATTACATCATGTCCCATTTTCCATCCTCGTTTTATTAAATATTAGACAAAAAAGTAAAACTTGTTTTTCCCATGTCGTGTGAAACACATGTTTATCAAGTGATAAGATGTTTAATATATTACAGCTCATAGTTGCAAGTAAAGCAAAATTAAGCAGAAATTGTTGTGTGTAAATTATGTATACAAATTAATTATATTTCTCCAAGAACTGTACAATTTCTTGTTCCCCAACTCCAACTTTCCATATATTTGTTTCATTGTGTTCTACTTTTCATTCTTCCATCTTTCGATTAATTAGTGTGTAAAAAACAAAGTTTTATACTTATCATTAGAATTCGTGAAAGATGACTTGGATTAATTGATATATCTTTTAGCATACTCCAGTTAAAATAGTTGTCAAGTAAGAGAAAAGTTATAGCCAGTTAAAAAGGAGATATATTCCTTTATTGAATCATCATCATGTTTTGAAGAAGCAAAAAAGAATATTTCATTCTAAGCTGATCTTATTTGAATTGGTTTTCTGATATTAAAAAACCAAAACGAATTTTGAGTTGCAGAAACACAAACCTTGAATAACCAAAATGGAACTGTAAATTATAATGTTACTGATATTACTTGCATTCAAACACAAACCAGTTATTTATCAGTGTCTTGCCCTAATAGTTTAATGTTTCTTCTTTCTCTCTCTCAGAATTGCTATTGAACTCGTTGTCAATTTTTTCTGTCACGTTCCTTAACATTTGCTTTCTTCACTTAAAATATTAAGCCAATCATATTAGACAGTTTAAAGTATAGAAGGCACTGTTCAGAGACAAAAAGGGACTTTTGACTTATAATTTGTATAATTTATATAGAAGTTATGTTTAAGACGTCTAACATAAAACACGTTCATTACATCATTACGCAAAACAAAAAAAAAATGTGAATGAAACCAATCAGAATATCTATGATTCATTGAGTGATTTTTCAGTTTGGAGTTCAGAACAACAGTATTCACACATAATTGTAAAGTGTAAACACAACAATGACAAAAAGGGAATGCATAAACAAATTTACGAAGAAAAACTTGAGTTCTCTTATTCTGAACCTCAGTAAAATTACAAGAAATAAGGTTAAAACATGTTGGGAGAGAGAGAGAGAGAGAGAGAGATGATAAAGTTCCAAACTGAGAATGGTTGCAAGATTCCATTGGTCGTGTTGTTGGTTCATAGCCATTTGCTGTCTTTCTCTTACATATGTTGTCCCTGTTTTCCACTTCCTTTTCTTGTGTTTGCCGCTACCTAAGCACAGTGAACACAGTAAAACATGTTTTCTGTCCACGGTAACAACCCAAATATATCTAGGTCTGGTTTTTCTTGTCTTGCAGTTACCTTATTCTTCAAAGTGGAGATTCATATTTAAATTAAACATGAGTTTGAACTAACATTTGTGTCTTATGTTTTTTAATTTAATCGTATTTCTGGGTGTGTGTTCGTGTCATATCTGTATCGTGTCCGTGTCCGTATCTACGAAGAGAATGAGTAAAAAAGGTGGTTAATAAAGCAAAGGGGGTTGGAAAAATGAAGGGGAAAGCATGATTGTGGTGAGATATGGAATCTTCTGAAAGAATCTAAGTTAGGGGGACAAAGGTGGTTTCAATCATGGAATGATTGTAGCATACCTACCCGTTTGCCTTTTTCTTCTTCTCTCTGGATGAGCATGAATTTGCAAATTGCAATAGAAAAAGAACAACACTCAGAAAGTTCCTTTCTCTTGTTCATCACAGTCGGCACCGCGTTTCTTCAATAATTTGAAGGTCCCATAACCATGGAAGTGGACTCGTTGCTCCATTCTGACACAAAGGGTGGGCCTTCTTTTTCACTCTAATCAATTTTTTTCATGGCTCAGAATCTTACAAAGTGTTCTTTCTTATGGCCCAACACTCCTCGCCATCATTTCATTTTATTAATCTCGGACCCTTTTTCTTCGCAGGAATTCAGCAACAAAGTCAGGCCAGAAAATTATAAAATTAAAGCCTGCGTTTTTCACTCTTCTAACCTACCCCTTTTTCCCCTCATTTTCTTCTCTTATTATGCTTCTTCACTTACCTTTTCCATTGCACAACTCTTATGACAAGACAATTATGTTCTTTTCAGATTCCTTATTAGTTTATATTAATTTGTATTCTATTGGAGATGTGAATCTGCACCTCGTGATCACCCATGTCCATAAAGTAAGCAGCATGTGTCCCATTTTGCATTTTACACCCATTCATCCATCTTATCAATCAAAACTGAAAATTTAACCATTCTCCTTTCAATGTTTAGTGATCACAGATTTTATTCATTTGCCTTTTGAAAAACTCAGATCTTGGAGTGAAACTTGGTTAAGATCCTCAACAATTGATTCAGTTTTAATATATGAAGAAGAGAAAAAAAAAATCGAATTAACGGTGAAATTACGAATTACATGGAGTGCAGTTGTTATTCTAAATTCCAGCAGATCCATTTTCAGACAAAGTGAAAGTGATGCAACTGCTCCCTGCACCCCCACCAATTTCTTCCTGCACTCCGTTCTCTTCAAAGTGATGTACACATCAATTCTTGGGCATGGAGTGGGTCTAAAGCCCAGATTATCAAACTACTGATCTACTACCACTTGATGATAGGTTGGGTTGGGCTGAAATATTTCCCATTTTATTAAAAATAAATAATTTTTTTTTTATAAATTTGCAGCCTTTGCACTTTGTTTCCGATAATTATTCTTCTAATTCTGATTCTGAATAAAATAAATAAATTGTAAATTGTTTTCTGTTTATCGTTTGTTGATATTCGTTAAGGGATGACTTGTTCGTTAAACGACTCGTCAGTGATTAAGTAAAGCTGATATTCTGTATTCTTATTTTATATTTTTTTCTCCCAAAAAATTGATATTTTGTTTTTTATCCTCGATAAATCCTTTCTCATTTTAGTCTCCTAAAAAGTATTGCTATTTTCGTCCATGTTATTTATTGACGTTTTTTAAATGATAAATTATTTTTTTAGTGGCTGAAGAGAAGTGATATATGTATGCAAAGAATGATGTTCCATTTTATTAAAGTTGTCATTTTTTTTTTCTTTCATATGTCCTACTTGTTGGTGAAACTAAAAGGAAGAATTCCAACAAGAAATTATACCTTTTAATTTTCATCTTTTTGGATTTCACCTTTAAATTAGGGAACCTAAAAGAAATAGGAATACAAATTCTAATTAAAATGAAATGGTATTGATTCTATCACATTGAATAATTTTTTTCTTTAAAAAAAATGCACATGTCCTCATACTGAACCTCTTACATACTAACTTAATGAATCATCCCCCCTTAAGAGATGTCAATAAACAATAAAAACTAAAACAGAATAAAAAAAATTGACAGCAGACAAGAATAAGAAAAAATAATTGAGAATCAATGTAAAAAGCTATTGACACCAAAACAGGGGGAAAAATATCGTATCATTCCTGCTTAACGAAGTATCACTTAACAAATATAAACAAACTGAAAGACCAAACTAAAAATATTTTTTATTAAAAGCAAGAAGAAGAAAAAAAAAAAAAACAGTTCGAGCAAACAACATAACCTTTCCAACAAACATTCAATGAAATGTAATAATTTGTGAAGTAATAAAATTAGGATATAATTCAGTAATTATGCGATGATTAGATCGCGGCGAGAGGAATTTAAATATCACATCATAGATTCGAATCTTGTTGTGAGAACTAAACCAAAAATAGTAATGGTGGTTAGTTCGGCTTCAACAATTTTGGACCAAGTTGTTCGTTAATTGGTTTTGCGAGAAATGGTCCAAACAAAAAAAAAATGTGTAGTTTTTTCGTTGTTTTTTTTTCTCCGAGTTTGTATTTGTAATTTTTTGTCATTTTGTACTTTGAAATTACCTTGAATTGTTGAATGCAGCGGACATTAATTTCCATGACGCCTCTGTCGGTGTTACAATGCATTAGGGAGTCCAGCCTGCCACCAAACCTCACTGCTTTCACGTTTCACTTATTGCTATCAACGCCATAGATAAAGCTTGTTCACAACAAATGAAGAAGCTATATTCTTTTTCAAAAACAATCACAGATGTTTGAACGTGTTACATTTTCTAAAGACCGCGATAGTGCAAACTAACTTTTAAGTGTATTTTCATCAGACAAAATTTTAACTATCTTCAAACAAAAACAATCGGAAAATTACAGCTGCTTCAGTGTTTTTGCTCGCAATGGATGTTACAAACAGACGAACGGGCATTTTTCTAAAATATGCCCAAGAAATTACAAGAAGCATTTGCTTCAAAATCAGAAAGAACTTAGTGACCAAAGGAACTGAAACAATGAAGAGGGAAACAAAAGTGTAAAAAGAAAAAAAATAGTACAGGTGGAAATCCACTATTGAATTGGTGTGACTACCGCTTCTGCTCCATCTTTGCTTTGATTAAGAAAAAAAAGAATCATCATAAATCTCAAATTTACACAATCATACTAAATTTATTGTCCATCAAGAACCACGGTAGAAACCCAATCAGAACATGCCACTTGAATATCAGATTCAATATGAGGAGAAAGAAATAGCGGAGTCACTGCAACCTGTTCATGCAGATCACATGCAAATAATCAATCAGAACGAGGGAAATCGGTCGGCCCCGAAGATACCAGCATAGTGGCATGCACCGATAAGGGAAATGAGTACACTAAATAAAAGAAACTAATATTAACTGAAAAGGCAATAATTCATTGCTCCAACTTACATATCCATTTTCAAGTGCTCTGTAATCAAGATCTTCGTCTCCTTCTTCCTGCTCCTTGTCCAAAAACTGAAGATACAAGAAGAGTATAGCTAAGTTCTCTTCTACGAAAAATTAAAAATATTCAATTGGAATACATATATCCATAAATATAAACAAATGCAAAGGAAATTAGAAACCCGAATCATGTCACCAAACTGCAGGCGGTGTCACAAGAAATATGTAGTGGATGAACCCGTGATTAAAATAAACCTATTAAAACTACACGCCACAGAAAAACGTTCTTTTTATGATAATCTCCTCGGCATATTGTTATCTTCAAAATCATAATCATGACACAAACGTATTAGCTAAAATATAAACAGGATTTTTGCAGGGTGACAGAAAAAACTGTAATAAGAGTTGCTTATTCCTCATATTTACCTCTAGTCTGAAGTACTTCTTCACCTTGTTGGGATCAGATTTTCCTGCAGCTCCAGTTGATTCAATAATCTCCAAATTCTTCTTTTGCGTGGCCAATCGACGAGCTGCGCCCTGAGGTTGATAAAAGAGCAAGATTGGAGAACCATCGCTATTTGAATAGAAGCATTAAAATCACTTTGGACTACTGAGAACATAAAGGCATGATATGATAAGTATGTAGGACACCTACAGCAGCAGAGGCATCTCGACCAAGCTGTGCAAACTGAAGACCAAGGCCACCTTGATTGGCCATGAAATGACCGGTTGGATAGCGGCTACTGGAAACCGCTAGCCAGTTCAGAGTGGATCTCCGCATACTTTGCTTGGTCAATTTGAAGCCCTATCAAAAGAATGATTAAATTACATCCATGTAAGCAAAAAGAAAGACATAAGTATGTAACATTTCAAATCATTAGAATCTAATCAGCCAGGAATGTTATCATGCACACTAAACTTTGCACAACATACCCGCATTTGCATAACGGAGCAAAACATTCAAAAAAATTGATCAATAATACATAATAAATTTTGCTTACCTTGTTATTCAAAGGAGATGTTGGAATTTCTATATTCAAAAAACAGCTTTTGGGAAAAGTTCCCTTTTCAACATCCTTAATAGCCGCATTTACTAATGGTAAACAGACTGATACAGCATCCTTGAAATCGTTTTCTTGGCTTTCGTCCTTCTTCCTACAACCAGACACAATATCAATTCATAATGCCCAGTACAAAAGCACCAAATGTACAGAATCATGAAATTACCAATTTAACGATATCGATAACGCCGATACACCCCATAACAACGCCTCCCTGGCTCCAGCAACAACCCCCGAATATAACCTGGGAATTTTTATTGCACGAGATAAACACGGGTTAATACATAAAGACTTTAAAGTTCCTAGATCGTGTACAGACTTAGATCTACATGTTCATCTCTAACCATCAAATGAAACAACATACATGTGATGACCAGAGTTCGATCCCCGGTTAATCCCACTGACAACCTGAAAATTAAAACCACATTATCATCGACAAATCCTGAGTCCTTCATTATGAGAACAATGAATCACGCGCACAACTGATAATTTCCAGCGACACTAACCAGCGTAGGCTTTGACCACGAAAACAACGCTCCAGATAACGCCAGCGAAACACAATCCGCGGGAGTTCCTGAATTATATAAACAATTCAATTCCATCAAGCGTATAACTGCATCGATATGATTATCATTACTACTCCAAACAAGAAAGCTGCACTTAGACAATACCAGAAATCTCAAAACCGGTGGCGCCACTAACTTTGGCAGAAGCGGCTTCAACGGTTTCTCGGAGGGTTACGGAGTGTCCCGAAGCCGATTTGTCCCTACGCAACGGTTTGACAAAGTACAAAATTACAAAGAGAGAAGCGGAAAACGTGGTAGAAAAGTGCATTCAATTTACGTTACAGACTCACGATTGAGGAACGCAGACGTGGACATTGTAGAGGCCTTGTTGAACGAGAGCCTGAACGAGGTGCGTGAGGCCAGGCGAATCGACGCCATCGCTGTTGGTGACCAACACAGTAGGCTTTGACTCGTCGAATTCAACAGGCTCCACGGTCTCCGTGGATTTTTCCTCCTCCGCATTGGCGTTCGAATTGGATTCGCCTTTGCGGCTGAGAAGCACCTCTTGAAGATTCGAAACAAGTCCCGGTGGCATCATCTTGCAACGACGTCGTTGCGAACGGATTCGGTCGCAGAGAGAAAGAAGATTGAAAAAGAAAAACCCTAACGAGAAGAAGAAGAAGAAGAAAGAAAAGAGGAGGAGAAAAAGGTGGAGCAACAAAGCGCTGAAAATGAAGAAAGAAAAGTGAGTGAAATTGGAATGATAAGTGATGAATGATATATTAGACCGCTTCAAACGCCCTTTAAAATAAGAGGGTAATGAAACAGCTTCCTAAATTTTTCAATTTTAATTTCAATTATAGATGTGGAGATCTGATTAGTTATTTATGTCTTTCCTTTTTTTTTGTTTTTGTTTTTTTCGTGGATAAATTCAAAATGGAATAATTACATTCACAAAAAATCAACTTCATGATGTCAATCTTCCACTTTAATAATGCAAACTTGTTTGGATAAATGTTATGTTTTGTTTAAGGACTGAATCAATCAAAAACTTTTATATTTGTGGTTGAAAATTAAATATAAATTATTCGAGAAATTTCAGAATCTAGAATTATAGTGAATATTTCGTTTGTTTTTTATTTGATTAATGAATCTATTAAAGTTAACAAAAGCTTGCCCTGTTTTTTAATTGCTTTTTATTGAAAAAACGCGTTTGTAACTTTCAACAACAAAAAAAAAAAGTTTTGAAAGAGTGGGAATCTTGATTGAAGTAATGAAATTAATTTGGGAAAGTCCACAACTACAAGCTACTGCTCCGGGTAACAGACTTTACAAGCTTTCAATGCGTCACACTTTTTCTTTGGAATGATCCCAAATGGCTCATGCCACTTCAAAGTTTTGAATAGTGGGGGCAATGAGGCAAAAAGATGACAATTTTAAAATTATATCAAAATAATATACAACTAGATAAGTTTTTTTACATTCACTCAAGTTTGAGAAAAGAAGAAAAACTTATTTAAAAATTATAATTATACATTATTTGTTAGGTTTACAAAGAATGAGGTTTCATTGAGATAATCAATAAGACCTTAGCTCAATTACATAAATTATTGACACCACTCTCAACCCAAAACCTTAAAACAATAGGTTTATGGGTCTTTATCCTTATACAGTGCTCTACTTTCTCATTTCTAGCTTCAACCACATTGGTACACTTCCCCTCCAGCGGAAACATTCCCAATTACGAGTATTTTTTTTTGTCTTTTCTGTATCGTCATTCTTCTTAACAGGACACGCTTACATAAAATCTTTGCAAAAAAGACTTTCGATACAAGAACTATATTACACTCACACTCATCTGAGTCGAAGTTTTTTTTTAACCATCAATTTTGATACCATTTTTTAGATTTATCGAGGGGTTTCACTTATTTAAAAATTATAATTATACATGATTTTGTTTCAATATTCAAATCTATAACTTAACTAATAAATTATATTTATCTCAACCTCAATTATGTCTCTTTTACCTTGAGCACTGCATGTCCTATATTATAGGAGAAAAAGAGTATTAGAATTATAAATGTAAATTTAAGTTGACACAAATTTAAATGGAAAGGTTGAATAACGTAGCAGGTCTAGATACATGTAATCCACTAAAATGCAAAATCATGTTTTATTAATAAGAATTTAGCGTCTATGTCGTGTAGCCAACAATCAGTATAATGACACGAAGATGCAACCAATTTTTTTAATTAGTGCTTATCCGATCTGAATCTGAATATCTTAATTATTATTTTTTTGTGGTGCTTAAAACTTTGTTTACCAAACATAATTAAATCCAATTGCTCAGAGAATAATAAATATTCTTCATGGTATTCTTTGGACGTGTAGATCATGTTAGATTGCCAGAATAAAAAATATGTTTAAACAACACTTTGAAAACATGTTAATAATAATTAAATCTTTGATAGGGTTTATTTCTTTAGAAATGTTATTAAAATAAATAAATTTATGTTTTTTTAATCTTCTTATTTAATAATTTTTTTCTAAACACATCCTTATATACTTATCCAACGAGTTTTTTTTTTTTAATTATTTATTTCATTAACACTTAATTTCAAATTTAAACAAGAGTATCAATTTCTGGAGAGATTCGCCCACGATATGTGCAGAGTTTAAGGGTCTTTCTTCCTGTACCCTCCTTTTTTTCTTCCTGCACCCCATAAATGTTGTAATTCCCAAACTACTCCTATTAAAAAATAAATGTTTTGTAATACATTGTACTACAAGCCTATTATGTACTAATTTTTTTATCAACTTTTAAGATTGGAATATAAAGTTGGTTTAGTAAGAAAAATAAAGAGAAAGGGAGATAAAAGAAAAAAAAAAAAAAAACTAGCCTATTTATAACTTATATTTGTGGATAAAACCTTTTAATTGCATGATTTAACAAATATTTGTCTTTTAATTGCAGTCATGTGCTGTCTAGATAATCAAATTAAGAATTTCTAAACCCTAAATCCGACATTAAACTTCTCACAAAAATGTTACCGTTTTTACGTGAACTTTTACTACCCAGATATGTGATTTTGTGTTGGTGAATTTTACTCAATGATATTTTCTTATTCACTAATTTTTTATTAAGTTAAAAAAACTTGATATACCACATAAAATTTCTTCGAAATTTAATTTCCTCAAATTAAAAAACTCATTAAGAAACCACCATTAAGAATCCTCTTACAGCTAATATGACAGATTTTTAATACTCTGACACTATCGTTAATATGACAGAGTAAAAGATAACAAAACAGTACGATGAATTTATTATAATGGTCACAGAAAAAATTTTCTAACAGTAAGCAAAATCACCTACCTATCATCAATTTATCAAATAGTCCTAAAGATCTTGATACTGGTAGGTAACTGGTGTGACATATTGTAATTCCAAGATGCAGTAATAATATACTAAAGCCAAGTTTACTTTAGCTTTCAACACCAATGCAAAAACTTAGTGACACATAAACCAGAGAGCCAAAGCTAAAACTTGTTACATTGAAGCAAGAATTACCAAGTTAAATAATACTTACATAAAAGGACAATTAAACATGTTACAGAGATAATTTAAGCACTGTCACATGGTGCTGTCTGCAGTGCAGTGCAGTGCCCCATGTCTGAGCTATCCCTGACCCTTTCTTTTCCTAGCTCTACTTCTCAAAGCAGACACACGGGCCATGTTCTCAGTCTCCTGGAATTAAAAAAAAAAAAAAACCAACTCAGTTTCCGAAAAGAGACATTTGAGAAACAACAAACAATGGCATGGATCATAATAACTCACCCTTGTTACGATCATATGTTTCAGCCCAGCAACTAGCTCAAACAAATACTCATAAGCAGCCTTGTGTGGCTCCTGCAAAAGGAACCTTTACTTTAGTTTAGCCCTAACCATGTGATCAGAGTCTAGATTTTCTACTGGATTTTTTGGTGTTGTCCTATGCTAAGAATTATGTTTGAAGACCATTCATGTTTGAAGACAGAAATAACACAGAAAAATTCAGCAGAGAATCCAAATTCGTGTTAACACACATATTGTTGGTATATCATAAATGACACACTCTACCTGTATGTTTGGAGGCAGGGGTAACCCTTCCACCAATGATGATGCCCTTGGAACCTCCACAACTTGAGTACCACCTGATCCATCAGGAAGCTCGACACTCCAACATGGGGCATTGTATATACCTAATGCCCCAAAGTCAAACTCGGGTCTCATCCCTTCTGGATAAAATCTTTCAGAAGCAGAAAGGGTAGAGGTTGAAGCCTGTGCATTCATGTCAGCACAGAAGTAAGCTGATTCAGTGTTTCTACCTCTAGCCAGCAATATGACATAATGATTATGAGAAAATGTTTCGGCATCTCAAGTCTTGACACATGAAATAGTTATAGAGACACATAATAAATGGAGCTTCAAGTGATAAAAATTAGCATGGTTGGCTGCACATGTTTACTTCCCATATATTTTCTTAACTCCAACACCAGAATACTACTTATCCATATTGACACAAAAGAACTTAATTCAGGCTGATAAGGGCACAGACACATAAAATTCACATTCAATTTCAATCTCACCTTTCAAACACAAAGGTTTAGTAGGTAAGCATTCTAACTCACGTGGGAAGAATCCATTTTATCCAGTGATACAAGAAAATACAAAGTATTATAAATAATACCACTTTAAATGTCAACAAACCTGAGACTAAATAATTGAATAAATGACTCTTGCTAACACAATGTACAATTTAGAACATAAAGCTTGATAATAACTGCCCAAAGGAAAAATTATGTGAAATATGTGAAGCACAACATTGTCTACATCTATTAGAATTTCCATTGTTCTTACATGCAATTATACTCATTCATCTTATAGTTATCACATGAAAAGGAAAGCCGAGGAGCACTTCTTGGAAAATCTATTTGCTAACATACACTTTGAGAAGAGTCTAGTTTACTCGAATCAATGTTATTAGCACCAAAATCAACATAGGGATCCACCTGAGAAGCAAGAAATAAAAAAGTCAGTAAATAAGAAAAACACTTCAATAATTTTCTGATCTATAATTAGCATGAAATGAATATATTCTAAGCAGAAAAACATTTAAAGTAACAATCCTCACATAAATTAAATTATTTTAGTGTATAAATTCTGCTTATAACCACAATTTTCCAGATTGATTACTTAGATTTTGTTTTTTAAATCTTCTCCAAATTCAATACAAATCTCATTTTCTTGAGGCTATCCCCACTTTGTATTTGATTCACTATCCCTCAGTAGAAAAGAAAACAAGTCATTCAGATTCTGTACCATTGGTCTTTCTGTCCCTTTGAACGAGTGAAAGGAAGGACTAGCAAAATCAGGTGACTTCAATACGGCATATGCCCCCTTATTGTTACATCTCCTTTTACCAAACTGCAGCATAAAATAGCTTTTAGGAGATATAATGTTTAGGATGCTGCGGATTTCATAGGGTTAGAACTGTCTGAAAGTGTTAAAATCACTGTCTGTATAACAATTCTTGTTTGCAGAGTTACTAGTGAAATCAGAAATGTACACCACATGTCACTAAACTCCAACATCAGTAATGATATCTCATACATTAACTAAACTATCAGACGTAAAAAACAAAATATATCACTAAAATTCAACTTAATAAATTAATTACAAAACATAATGTTAGTCCCGTGCTTGCAACGAGCAGAATAAATAGATTTAAATCCAACATAACAAACCTATGAATTAAATAATTTACCAACTTCTAAAACCAATACTTCCATTCTCCGAGATATGTCAAAATATACTAATAGAAAATATACAGAGATTTGAGAAGTTGAAACAACACAAATCATAGTGATTTAAATGACCTTTGTTAAAGTCATGGTGTTTGGAACATTATTTAGATAACAATTATATATAGGTATAGTCGTAAATGAAAATTAAAACCAGTAATAAATTAATAATATTGATAAAAAATGCTACTTGTGTATGCAAATTCAAACCTTTGGATAGTCTGGAGCACTAAAAAGTGTACAAAGTTTTCCCGATTCTCCATCATGATCTATGCTGTATCCTCTCAGCATATCCCCAAGATCATCATCTTTACCAGCTCTTGAATCAGGTTCGTCATGTGATCTGATAATCAGCTATGCAGAAAAAATAATATTTACTAAGAGTAATATTATTTAGTAATAAGACAAATAATAGTTTACACTGATTCCTTTTTACAAATCTAAGCATGCAATGCAATCCATTTTGTGCTATGACAGGTATCATTGATGACAATATGTTATAATAGTTCCAAAAATATAACACTAAGCTCAAGCGTGGTATTTTAGTGATTGCATTCCCGATAATTAAAGTCGAAAAAATCACGATATAAACAGGATCATTACTCCCTGGTATAAGGCAATTCTTGAAAACAAAAATGAGGAACTAGCACACCAAATGTGTACAAATAAAAAAAAAAACATGAATAATTCAATTTCCTTGCTGGAACAAATGATTATAATGTTTTTATTCAGTTAACAAATAAATTTCCTGAACATAGGAATATAAAAAAAATAAGAAAAGAAGGCAGACTATGCTTAAACAGAGTAAGTAAAAGAGAAAAGTGGTGTTTTACATCAAACAACAAAGAAAATAAGCATTCAGTATTATAGTCAAATTATCATTTTGAATGTTATTACCTTTAAATTGTGGTTCTTTAGAAATGCCTCAGTGCAATCAGGACCCCACCATAAACCTAACTTTTGACCTGTACTATCCCTCAGACCATACCTGTTTGATGGTCTTGACCAGAGAACGTCACTCAACAATATGTTAGGACCTTCATAAGGACAATCTACACAGGATCTTTTAACTTTATATAACTCAGCTAAAGAGCCAAGATCCACTCTATGTGCTTTATTCCGTTTTAGTCTCTGTGAAGGGGCTGCATGTATGCTACGGAAAAGTCCTCCATGAGTAGTATAAACACAGTTGGCAATAACTGAAGCTAATGGAAGCTCCTTGAAACACTCTAGGAATTTATTGTAGACATCATCACCTTGATCACCATATTTGGCCCACACCTCCTTCTTAAAACCATATCTCGCAGTGCAATATCTCGATTCATGATTTCCGCGAAGTAGAAATACTCTGTGAGGCATCAATACCTGAATATGCAATAACAGCCTTTACATACTAATAAATACTCAGTGTGTAATATATACGTAAGTATTCTATTTGCCCATCATAACAGTTATTAGGACATACAAATATTTCTAAACAATATCTTCTGGGACCTTTTTTCTCCTCCTGGTGGAATACACCAAGGCAACAACCGCCAACAAAATCATGAAGGATCTCAGCATATAATAAGTTTTGCAGCCATCACCTTACCTTCCAAGCCAGTAAGACCAAAAATACTTCAATTCCCCAAGCTCCTTTATCTACATAATTTCCATTGAAAACGTAAATCTGGTTCTCAGAGGGCACTCCTTCATGCTTGAAAAGAAACATTAAATCATGAATCTGCCCGTGAATATCGCCAACTACAATTACTCTTGAATCTTCTCCTTGGCAATTGATCTCCACACAGTTTGGTTCTTTACACAAAATACTGCAAGCAGCACCTGTCAATTTGTCCACCAAAAGGGTGGGCACAACATGACAGAATTCAGATGGCAGCATCTTCTGTGAAGCATGCTCAAGGATGACCATCACATCCTGAACCCACTCTATGGTGACGCAATCATTAGGCGGCCACATAAGAAATTGCTCAAAGCATGGTAACAAAGATTCCTGTATTTCATCCATCCCATTATCAAACCTTAAAACGTGTTCTACATCCAGCATCTCATCTTCGTTAGTCATGCTCTGTGCCCCGTCTATTAGGGCATCCCCATTGCAAATCTTTGCTGATTCAACCACCGGACTATCTTGCATTCCTTCATCCACAAAGCCAACCTGTAAAACTGATCAATGTACCTTAAACAGAAATCTTAAGTCCAGACAAAAATGAAACAAATTAAAACATAAGAAAACAGCAAGCAGAATTAACCCCTTAACCCCTTACTTCTTCGGCAAGCAAGTTAGGCCTAGCTATTGCAACTTGAGGTTGTTTATCAATAACCCCATGAGCAATTTCTTTCATCCTCGTCACTAAATGCATCCTTTGGTCATCCAAACCTTCAAAAGAGATCCTACTTAATATCTGAATGATATCCCTGGATGCACACACCTGCAAACTGCATCAAGTCAGTCAAGAGAGAGACAAACATCAACATTGACATAGTCCATGACGAATTAACTCTCAAACTCAAAGGTATCATTGTGAACCATTTTCTCAATGCTGTAGCGCAGGGCAGTGATGACATCACTCCTAGTCACCTGCAAATATCATCCAATTTATGAGGGTAATGTTCAGCAGGACAAAGATAAACGTGTAAAAGAACACACTTGTAATAGCAGCCGCTAAATTTCTCATTGTAGTACCTTTCTATCTCGGTCATCAACAACCCCACGTGCTATTTCTCTCATCATCACTAAAGAATGCACTTGCTGGTCATCCAAGTTTGCCAGAGACATTGAATTTATTCCTTCCAAAATCTTCTGACACCCACTCTTAATTCTCTCTTTCTGGTGGTCCATGATAAGAGCCGGCAATCTCGAAGAGAGAACTACATTAACTGACACATGTAACGAAGACAATACCCCAGATGAATATTTTCACTCAAACCAACGCGAAGATAGTTAGACAATAGAAAGGTGAGAACTTTAAAAGTTCAATGAAGACCAAATATGAGGAATGAAGTGGTAAATCAGGTTAAGCATAACCTCACTCCTGGTAGAACCTTTCTTCCTTCACTTTAGCAGGTACTTCTGCTTTTGTTCTATAACAAATGTTCTTCAAATTGAAAATTTGAATGCCCCCGATTTGGGTATCGCAGCGAGCGGAACTTCAAAGTCTTCTCCTTTATCCTGGGCAAGCGATGTACGTTCCCCCAAAGAAAGAAAATTAGGGTTTGCTTCTGGTGATTCACTGATTCTAATGCTTATGGATCAATGGAAATTGATAATGCAACAAAAAAAAAGGCAGAAGTTATATTATTAATTATTATTTGTGATAAATGTTTCTTTCCAATTCTATTTTATCTTTGTAATTGGGATATATTTGTGATCAAATGATACTTAAGTAATATCAATTTATTTGTGTGAACAATTCTTAATAATGTATTTATGTAATTTGTTAAATGCTTTTAAGTTTTAATCCCTTTGTACTCCAACTGTCACGCACTACAAAAGAATTTTTCTCAACATTTTTTTATAATACATCCATAAACATTAATATATTTTGATGACTCTCTTCTCTTCCATTTCACATGACCATATTAATGCATTGAGTTCAATGTTTTTTAGTTTATATAAATCTCACTATTGTTCACATTAGTTTTAAGAGATGTTAATTTTGGTTCTTATAAATTGTAAGACATTTTAAAATGGATTTAATTATATTATTATTTAGTGATAACATAAATGTAAAATGATGGATGATATATTATTTAAAAGTGATGATTGCTATAACATAATATATCTTTTTATATACATTACTCATGAACAATGAGTGATGAAAACTAAATTTTGTAAGGACTTAAAACATACTTGAAAAACTAGAGTTGTTTTTGTTAAACATTATTCATAATAAGTTTCTATACATTTACTTAAATATTGAAAAATATATGTTTTTTTATTTATGTAAATACTAAGAAGATGACAATATGTTTGGGAAATATTTTTTACATGTATGTTAGAGGAATGAAGTTGGTCCCTTTTATTATACTTGCTATTAAAAATTATTATATTAACTTGGGATAGGCTGAGTAAAACTAATATTTTTTTTTCTATCACATAATAAAATGAGCAAATTATTTATAAAATAAATTAACATATTTTGACAATTATAATATTTATAAAATAATAATTTAATGCGATCTTGTTGTGTAGCTTATGTTTCGATATTAGTTAGATTTCATAGTTTTTATGTAAATGAAAATTTAAATGCAAACATTTTTATATGTTGAATTAGCAAGAAAATTTAATGCGATCTGGAATGCTGAATTAAATCCAATCTCGTGTATAATAGTAATAGACAAAAAAAATTACATGGAGGTGTAATTAAAATTAAGAAGGTGCAGAAAAAAACTTCCTTATTATAACCCATTTGTTTCTATGAGTTAGCCCAATAGTGAATTCCAGTTTTTCATGTATTATTATCAGATGATTCTGAATAATCTACGAATTTGTAATTATTAATAAAAAGAATTTTTTTCATAACCCCTTAACAATCATGGTAATCATATTTTTTTACTATACGTAATTTATTATCAATTTTATTTTTATTAATACAAATTATTTAATTATTTATCTTTTTTAAGTTTGCAAATGCCTTTTAACATTCAATTGATTATTCAGAATAAAAATATATATTTGTATTAATATTGTAAAAAAACGAGTGAAATCATTCCCTAATCCACTCTTGGTTCTCCCCAGAGGGAAATTAAAAACCTAATTAAGATACGTTCAACATGAACACAAACTAGGTTTATTAGGGTTTGATTGTGTATTTAGTAATGGTGAATGATTGAATTCAACAGGTACAATAACATATTTGATCACTGTTGCAGGTGCCACCGAGTAAACCTTCTCCGATCTTGCATAGATAGTCACACTGTTGGCTCCCAACTGGTTCAATGCATCCTTCTGGGAACAGAACACTTCGTCTCTCACATTTTTCACCCTCCACCACCATCATTTCTTCTGCAACAAAACCCTAATCAGATCCATATTCAGTAACAGACTTTCAATTTTTTTCTCTTAAAACAAATAAAGACTCATCATGTCTCGTTCTCAAAAGTAAATAAATAAAGAAACTTTAAAATAAAAAATATAGTTTTTTCACTATATTCAATATTTTTTGTATAACTAAAGTTCTTAGAAAAATAAAAACGATGAAAATAGTTCAAGTGAGTTAAAAGTCACACATTGGATATAACAGACAAAATTAAATACTATATAAAAATAAAAACTCATAATACCATTTTCTTCAAATTTTGGGGTAAAATTGGTGTCAAATGTCTTTTATGTATAATACTAATGTCATATATATATATAATGACTACAATCCTATAACTCATATGAAAAATATATATAATTTATCAGTAATATCAGAGTTGATGGTTCACCGCATAACCATAACCAAAAAGGATTATCATACACCTGAAGGGAAATATATTATACCATATGAGAAAAATAAATACTCATAATACCATTGCCTCAAGATTTTGGAGTAAAAGTGGTGTTAAATATCTTATATATACAAGACTAATATCATATAATCATATGAAACTACAATCTCTCAATATCTATAAACATAACTCATAATATATATATATATATATATATATATATATATATATATATATATATATATATATATATATAAACCCAACAAAAACAATGGAACATAACATCACATAACATCATTCTATAGACGTACGAGAAACTAAGAGAACAATAATGAAGCATAACCCAAAACGTGTCTTCCTCTTCATTGACCTTGTTATTCTTTGTCCCCTGAAATCGTTTAATTGACTTTGTCTCAAAGTGATGATCAATCCCAACGCAAACGCAACTTTCTATTTATAAACCTACTGTTGGATGAGTATTCCCTACGATTTCGATTGTGTTTTTTTTTAATGATATCACAAAGCAATACGTTATTTAAGGGTGGAGATTGAACATTCAAGTTTTAAAAATTATTTTTTAAAGTAGATTAATTAGTCCGTGTATATGTTTGATTTTAATATTTAGAAATAGCTTTTTACCACCATAAAACTGAGAAAGTGAACAAATTATATATTTTAGAAACATTTCAACATCAATTCGTCGATTTGAAATTACGAGAAAAATTAAATTTAACGAGAAGTTCAGAAACTAAAACATATTTTTTCCTTTTTCTAAGTCATGATTTGTTTTTTATTATTGTCATATTAAAGTAAAGAAAGCCATGATCTTAGATAGTGAGGCTTTTGAGTAGGTTTTAATTTTTTTCCTTTTAGTTTTTAATAATTTGCTTTATGCGTTTGATATGTATCAAGCAATAGGGGAACATTTATAAAATATAAAGGAAAGGACACACCAAAGTTTCATGATGTGTAAAAAAAGGTAATTGAAAAAAGAAAATAAATAAATAGACGTTTTAGTAAAATGAGCATTGATAGGAAATTTCTTACATTTAAGTAAGAGACATTTATTTTTAAACACAAAACTTTTGTAGAGTAAAATTTGAGAAGCTTCTAATTTTGAAATAGAAATCGGATAAAAACATAAAAAAGGAAAAAAAAATACTTAAAATGAGGAAAGAAATATGTTGGACAATGTTGATAGAGATTGAAGGATCAAAATCTCAAAAAAAAATAAAATCCATCTACTAATTTTCTTTATTTCCTTATATTTTTGAAAATTCATTTACTAAAAAAATCCATTTATTTTACATGTTTTTACCACTTGTTGGGAAAATTTTGAATTTTTTTGAATTGTTATCTTGTACTAATTAGATATTTTAATGTTTAAATTCTTTTTTATTTTGTGTCTTTTTCATTTTGTATGTCGTTTTCATCTATGCTTGTTATAAAACTATGACTAACGATTTTAAAATTGCTTTAGATTTTTATCGAGTCTAACATTTTCTTTAAGTTGACGTGCCTTTAAATTTACAAAACAAAAAATAAATTAATAATAAACTATTTTTAAATTAATTACATGTTAACGTTATTTTTACTAAATTTAAATGAAAATTCATATAGCATAAAAGATTTTGTACTAAAATTATATATTTTTTATTGTGTAAAAACTAAAGTTAAATATGTTTTAACTTCTAAATTTTAATACGAAATTGTAATTTGTTTGTATCCAAAATTTTGACATATTTTGATTCCTAATTTAAAAAAAAATTTCATTGGATAGTCTTCTTTATCTGATGTTTTCTTAATATATCTTTATGACCGATACTTAAATTAAAATGTGTCAAATTGTGTAAACAATTCAAACTATAATTTCATGTTTTATAATACATTAATATTCATTCATTTTAAAAGTTTAAAGATCAAATTTTATTAAAATTTCAGATAAAAATAAATTCTAATTTTGTGTTAAGATTTAGGAATTAAAATATATTTAACCCTAAAAATTACGTAGAACAATTCTCCTTAAAAACAGATTATTTACAAGAAAAAAAAAAACTATATTAAAGAAAAGTAGCGATATATAAGTGTGAAAGGAAAATTAGCAATGGAAAACCAATTTATAAATTCTGCCGGCCTTCTTTTTTATTTTGCCGCCTCGGTTAGATGTTTAATTATTCTCATTATGTTTACGCGGTTAAGATAAAAATATAGTTATATTAAAGTAATACAAAAATTACCCTGTTAATAGAATGGGTTATGTATAAAATAAAACTGATCGAGGTCCAAAAGCCAAAAGTGTTTCTGAGCTTTTGGGGATAGGAAGAGTTAAAATAAAACTGTTTATTGGTTTTGTTTATTTGTTTAGTACGTCATAATCATTTTAATGTATTTAATCAAAAAATGTTAAAAATTTATTGATATTTTTAAGTTGAGTCAACAAATCAAATTTATAGGTTGAATTTACGGGTTGAAATTATAGGTTGTGAATAGAAATTGTGATTTATAAATCGAATTGATTTATGGATTTTATGAGTTTAGTTCCAAAATTGAATTTTCGTATTTAGTTTACGGTTTGAGTGTACGAGTCTAGTGATGTGTTTATGATTCAGATTTGTTAGAGACAAATTTTCCAATAATATGATTTTTTTTTTACAATAACTTGAGTTTAAATTTTATATATTCTGGATAATATTATATATGATTGTTTAATTAAAAGTTAATTCCAATATCATGTTTAAAATAGTTAATGTAAAGTTAATGACTTTGTCACGTGTATAAATAGTGAACAACGCATAAATTGACATAGTTCAAATAACAAATTTTCCTTTACATCACCGCCATAAAATTTGAAGAAGTACGTAAAAAGACCAAAAATAAAGTTTACCTAATCCATCTAAGCGGAACATTAATTCAAACTAAAGTTTACCTAATATATCTAGAATTTATTTTTGTATTTGCAAATTTTGTGTTATTCTCTATTTTTTTTAATTGACTTATAGAAAAATGCGCATAATTTATAATTAAATATTTAAATAATTTGTTTAAGTTTTAAATGTTATGTTTAATTTTACAAAATAATTACTTTATCATTAATTATTTTAATTTTAATTCATACTTCTTTTTTATTGAATTTTGATTAAATATATTTTAATAATTTATTATATTAATTAATTAATTTAATTTTTCTATACATAAATCAAATAAAGTACAATTTTTTTACTGTTTCTTGCAAGTGACACAATTACACTTTTCATTTTTTTTTTTCTTTCACTCTTTATCAAGTCCGTTTTTCGTCCAAATGGAACATAAAAATACACATCATTACTAGTATTTATGATGAACATACAAAATTTCATATAATTAATATTTATTTTGTTTTTTACCTTCTTATGTTGCTGTTATCATTAATATTTTGATTAAAATACTCCCTTGGTCTATGTTTTTGTTAAAAAATCTCAAATAGGTTCTAAGATTTTTTTTTTTGAAATTTGTAAGAAGACACTGTATTGATATACTAATAATAAATTTTGTTATTGTTAAGAAGTGGGTTAAAACTTGACTCAATCCAGCAAAACTATAATTGTAATTCATCTCAAATGAATAGTCTGTTAACGATACGATAGCAAGTGGAACAAAATGTCAAATAAATCTCGTTAGGATATGTTTTAATCTGACTATGATACCATGTAAATAAGTGAAGTTTAAGTATAACTAAACTCTACAAAACAAACTTGTAAAATGAGATTTACACATAAGTTATATATTATAAAATTGTGTTATCTCTGTATGTGAGACTTTCGACCATTGTAAGAACTATGTGATAAAATTATTCTCTCTTTTTTTCTTTAATGTTGAAATGAAAAACTCTACTAGTTTGGGTAAATTTGAAAAGCATAAAATGATCTAAAACACAAGTAAAATACTAATAAGTTGGTACAAAATTGTATTTGTAACTCATTTACTATTAGTGGTATGTTAATGGTTTGACAGTGAATGTGGATGGAATAAAATGTCTAATTAATCTGGTTAAAATATGTTTTAACCTGATAATGATATCATGTAAAGAAATAAAGTTTGAATCAAACTCAATTTCACATATTTATAAGGTGAGATTTGCACTCCCGTTATATACTATGAAATTGTATTATTTTTAGTCGATATAAGACTTCAAACCATTATAAAAATTATGTGATAAAATTATTATTTTTTCTTTAATATTGAAATGAAAAACTCTATTAGTTTCGGTAAATTTCAAAACGCTAAATTGATCTAAAATGCAAGTAAAATACTAATAAGTTGGAACATAATAGATACACGGAATGCATGAATGGTTGGTTTTTGTTGGCAATAAAGGTCAAAGTTGGTGTCGGAATGTTTAAAGCACGATCACATGGTAATGTGATGGAGTTGAGAATTTTGTGTGTTTTTGAGACCATTTATTTGGCATAACAATTTGGTTGATGAATAGATTTAGTAGATGAATCTTCAACCACATAATCCCATGACCATAATTAATGTACTGCATGTTCTCTCCTGCACTGCCACCACGTACCAATCACTAAACATTTATAATTTGCTAGTCAAATTCCAATCTAAATTAATATATTTTTATTTTTATATAATATTTTTGAATTTTATGTTTATAAGAAAGATTTAATTTTGTATATTTTAATTTTATTTCAAATTTTTTGAAATTATATTATTAGATCGTCCATCTAATTTTAAATAAGAGTTTGAAATTTTATTACAATTTTGTTTCTCAAAGTCATTCAGAGAATAAGATATATTTAAATTGTTTTCAAATTCAGTTTGTTTTTAATGTTCAAATTTCAATTTGATTTAATAATATTGTTAAAGCAATTAAAATATTTTTTTAAAGTCATAATTTCATTATAATTTCATCTTTGAAACAGGTTTTAAAAAATTTTAAAAAGGTTAAATATGTGTTTGGCTTACAAATTTGAGTAAAATTTGGAATTAGTTATTGAAAACCTTGAACCAATTTAGTTCATTGTCTTTAAATGTGTGGATTTAATCATTTAAATCAAATTTTGTAAGTTTATTTTATGTTTCAAACACATTTAATTATAATATTTTAGTTTGTTTACAATGTTTGACTCATGTTCCCTTTTACCGGCTAACATTGAAGCAAACACGAGTCAAACAGAGTAAATCAACTAAAATATTATAATTAAATGTGTTTGAAACGTCAAATAAACTTAATAAAATTTGATTAAAAAAACTAAATTCATGCATTTACAGAATTTAGAAACTAAATTGATTCAAGATTACAAAAATAAACTAATTTCAATTTTTACTAAAAGTCAGACAACCAAAAACATATTCAACCTTAAAAAAAAATATAATTAAACTATCCTTAATTATAAATCATAAAAGATATAAGATTTATGAACACTAGAACACTTTTTCTTTTATGTATATTATTAAAACAAATTTATTTGAACAAAATCCAATTAGTTATTATTTAAAGCTTACTAGTATGAGTGAGTATTTCTTTTTATTGGTTTGTTTGATTAGCTAATTAAATTGATTGTAAAAGGGATAGTTGACTTGAAAGAAGAAAAGTCAACATTTGAAAAATCATATGTACAGAGAGACTTTTACATTAAAATGAGTGAAAGTTGATGATGAAGACAAAATTGTAAAAGGTTGATAAAGTGAATGCCTAAAAAATTGTGTAAGAGTGTTATTTAAAGGCAAGTGGGTTGAGATCTGAACGAGTGTAGTCTTTGAGCAAACTTTAACATTGAATTTTAAGTGACTTTTTTCGAAGCAAGGTTTTATCACATTTTTAGAAGAGAATGGAAATAAAAAAGTTTAAAAATTGTTTCTGATTAAATTTTATACAAAGAAATTATAAATGCCTTTATTACAAACCAGAGAGAATTCAGGTGTTAATGTGTTTGTGTATCTAATTTTCTAATATCTACAGTATATTAAATTGTGAGTTGTATATTATATCCACGTTTTTAAATATATATATATATATATATATATATATATATATATATATATAATATATTATATTGTGAGTTGCTAATATTTATAATTTATCTATAATATATTATGTTATGAGAGATAGTCTTTGTGTTTTTGTATTTTTTAAATATCTACAATATATTAATATATAATTCATACAAAATTTAAAGAAGTATCAATAAAAATGATAAATATTAAGAATATAAATATTCCGACTCATCATATAATATGTTATAGATATTTTAAAAATGACAAATATTAAGAATTGTATTTAGGTGTAAATAAATATTAAGAATTGTATATATGTATAGATAATGATGATAAATTCTTTTGCAGAACTTAATTACAATTAATAAGTGAAGAAAATGGTAAATTAAAATATAATTTTAAAACTATTTTTATAAAAAAATATTTCAGTGGCTAATTTATTATTAAGAATAAGATGTCATGTTCAAAGTAATATAGAATATCTAGATGAAATAAAAACATTAAGAATAGTAAAAAATATTTAGTCGTAGAAACTACAAATATAATGAAGAAAAAAAAATAATAAAAGTGAAATGTGTGACTGTTTTATTATAAAATTTTTAAAATAACAGTTATAATTACTCTTAAAATTTTAGTTAATAATACTTATATTATAAAAAGTAAAATAGAAATATGAATTATGTATTCGAAAAGGAGAAAAAATTCTCTTTATACATACTAGTTTAAACATAGACATTATATTACAGATATGTTTACATTTTCAAAATATTTGTACTGTATTATAATAAGTTAATAAAATATGTGAATTGATTAAGTTAAGCTACACGAAAATATATTGAGTAGTAAGAAGTTGTATAGGAAAGAAAACAAAGATGAAAGAAACATGTTATAATTTTATACAAAATATCTCAAAATAAAAATATTTCAAATCAGTTATTACTTCTAAAAAATTAGTTAACAATTATATTTTTAAAAATATCAATTAATAATTATATTATTAAAAATCAAATAAGAAATTTATATAAAAAAGTCTCTTTATATATAAAAGTATAGTTTTATATATAGATTATTTAATTTTGAAAACTCATAAACCTCATAAAACAAAAAGAAACTGTGAATTTTTTTTTCTTTCCCTAAATATATGTTAATTTTCCAAAATTATTATATTACATATTTTTAAATAACGGATACACTATTGTTACAATAACATATAACTAAATTCATATTTTTAATTTTGTTAATGGTTAGTTTCTATTGAATGAATATTAGTTGCAGGAAAAAAAAAGAAAAAACATATGAATATTTGTCGTCATTTGTACAGTTATAAAATTTACAACCAAACCGTTTTTCTATAATACATCAAAGAAACCTTATTGATACAAGAGAAAACACATGTAATACAGTGTATGTGTTTGCAGTTAGAAATTTGAGTTAAAATAAATAAAAATTACATAACTAATTTTAAAATAATTATTAAATATAAAATTTGGAAAATAATTTTTTTCAAAAATAATAGTTATAAACAAAAGAGAAAATTTTAAAATAACAAATAAAGGAAAAATATTTATAAAATAATTAATTTTAAAAATAATAATTAAGAATAAAATTGAAATATTAAAATATAAATAAAAATATTATTGTTATTGATATTTTAACTCTCTTTTGTCTTTTTCATTTCTTAATCAAGTACACCTATGCGATATTTATTTGCTTTACATAAAATTATGCGAACTATTTAATGAAAAAATTACCGAGAATATTTATTTAATGGCTATACGTTTATACTAATAATTAAAGTATACATATAAATATTAAAATTTGTAGTTTTGAAAATGTTAAAATATTAGTTAATAAAATAAATTTAAGAAATTGTTATGATTATTTTACTAAATACCACTCGTTAAATAAATTTAATAAATTAATTATGGAATATAAAATACTTATAATTTTCTATATTGGTGAGTAATATTTTAGGAGTATTAAAACAACATTTAAAATCTGAAAAGTGTCGATATATACTACCGTATACACATGTGTTATCGTGCTTGTGTGTATAATTTTTTAAATATAAATAATAATATGTTGTTAGTAGGTGATAATAGTTTAATATTTTTAAGATAATATATAAAATAATTTTATATTTATTAAAAATAAAATGAAATGAATAGAGAATTATTGATGAATAAAAAAGAAAAAAAAAGATAATGAATTTTATAGAAAATAAGTAAAAATAACTTATTAATTTTAAAATATTTAATAAATAATTATATTATAAAGGAGTTATATTAAAAATATGTACACAAACAAGAAAATTCACTTATTATAGATTAAAAAGAGCTAAACGAAAAATCCAAAATCAAAATAATCATTGCAATAATAGTTTCAAATTACAATCATCTGAAGTCTATATTATAACTTCAAATGATAAAGTTATAAAAAAATTAAATAAGAAAAAACTAGTTTTAAGAATAACTTACAAAACTAGTTAAGAAATTAAATGTTAATTAACAAAAGGTAAAATATTTAAGGAAATTATTTGTTAACACGTACACACACACACACATATATATATATATATATATATATATATATATATATATATATATATATATATATAATTTAAGGGTTATCGCAAAGATTTAAAAGTATTGTAAACAATATTTTCACAGTTTACAAAATACAATTTAAAGTGCATAAATTAAATTAATTAAAAATCTAACCCATTATCTTTTGTAATATCTCAACCACTCTCTCAAAGTATTAATCACAATTATTATAACTATGCGTTAATTTTTCTCCTACCTTACAAAATGTTAACTTTCAAAGAATTATTTTCACCAAAAAATATCTAACTCATAGTCTTTCATAATATCTCAACCACTATTTCCAAGTATTAATCACAATTAAGTGTGAGTTAATTTCTCTCAATGTTAACTTTTCAAGAATTATTCCGAAGAAGAGTTACCAAAAGTTTAACTTGCTCATAAAAATATAATTAAACAATAACATGTATCGTTACAATAACTAGCAAATTTATTTTTTATCCTCAAATGCAATAACATAATTTTACCCATGCAACAAAAGTAATAGAGAACTTGAAATGAGAGAAAAAAAAATTCTTCAATATTATAATTAAATAGAGTTGATCATATATATATATATATATATATATATATATATATTGTGCTGTATTTATTTGTCTTGGGAAATGATAAATAACTATTTTCAAATATTTAAAATAATTAAAAAGAATAACACTTTAGAAAGAAAATTATATTAAGTAATAAATAATAAATAAATATTTAATTTTATATATCCTTTATAAGTCAAAATAACAATCCCATGGAAAACTGATGTATGTTTTTTCTTTTTTAAAGTAGCATTTTAGGTTGGGCATGGATTAAGAAAAGAAGACTTAGTCAATAAGGTGTCATATAAGCTTTTTTAGAAAAAAACTTTATTTTGTATGAAAAGCGTTTCACACATTTTCTTTTAAGAAAAAACATAATTCCAAAAGTTAAACCGAGTATTGTTAATATTTTGTATATTTTGAATAAAACCTAATTAATTATATACAGGAATTAGGATTGAAACCTATGCCTAATCAATCTTCTAGGAAGTTTCATTACAATTGACAGTTTCAACGTGTGGTTTGTCCTATGTTATATAAAAGTGAATAAATTTATGCTGTAGTGTAGTAGCCCTACCTACTTTTTAAAACCCAAACATATTCCTCCACGTGGCACATGTGGGCCCACAAATAGAAACCCAAAAATCCTATACCCTGTTACTGACAAACCCATTATTAGGTGCCTCTGAATCCGATATTAGGACCTGCCACATCGGAAAGTGGGGTCCACCTTGTATTTTCTTAAATTTACTATAAAATATTTTTTTTTCTATAGTACAAAAATACCTTTATTAGGCCATTTGGCACTTCACGATGAAACCCATGTTCCACGCAAGAAACCGTGTCGATCCTCTCACAAAATTTGGAGAATTTTCTTTTTGATTTATGAAAGTCAAGAAGAAGAAAGTGGAAGGTATGAAATTATGAAAAAGAAGAAAAAAACCAGAAATTTGTTTGGACTTGTTGTGAGGAAGGAAAGTGACAGAGTGAGTGACACGCTCTTTCTCTCACTCTCTCTCCAGCTTCTTCCTCTGAAAGAATAAAATAATAATTAATATATTTATATTTTTTTTTCTAATTTATAGCAGTAGTAGTACTTCTCTTTATTGCTCTCTTCACTGTATTTATTTTATCCTAAAGTTTTTTCATTCAATTTGAACACAAGCACTCTTCTTCTCTCTCTCTCTCTCTCTCTCTCTCTCTCTCTCTCTCTCTCTCTCTCTTTCTTCGC
>Ga0214542_1000072_pt1 | contig 124130 bp, 62 predicted proteins | sample CNSS1metaG_FD_160096 | JGI IMG/M metagenome (GOLD analysis project Ga0214542, IMG submission 160096) | Root nodule microbial communities from cowpea collected in UCLA plant growth center, Los Angeles, California, USA - CNSS1 | ecosystem: Host-associated > Plants > Roots > Nodule | place: USA... | reverse complement strand
CTAATCAATTAAAAGTTAAAATAATATTTTATTTGATTAAATATGACTTTAATAATAATTTATATGTATATATAAACAAATTTAAAAAATAAAACAAATTAAAAAATTTGAAAACTAATTAAAAAAACAAAAAAAGCTCTAGACGGGCCAGCCCGGCCCGGCCCGTTAGCCCGTCCTATACGGGACGGGTTGTGACTATTGGCCCGTTTCTGTTTGACGGGCCAACCCGACCCGACCCGTTTTTTGACGGGCCACATACGGGCCGGGCTGGTCCGTTTGCCACCCCTACTTGTGAACTTAGTTGGTTAGAATTTAGTGAAAGTAATTAAAAATGCTAAACAAAATTTAAAAAGGACTATAAGCTATTTGATTCAGTTTTTTTTTTTTTCTATAGGTATAATTAGTCGCAACGTACCCAATTTCGTCCCAATGTGTCTAAATGGTACCTGCTTTTAACTTTGCATCTTAGTACCCAAATTAGTTAATTTGCATCAATGTGGTCCATCCCGTTAAGTTTTCAGAAACGCCGTTAACATATCAGTGATATGGTATTGCAGAACAGATACCTGTCAATGAAAATAATTGTACAGTGGCAATTTATAGATAACGTGTCATGCCCTATTTGAATTGATTGTCCCCATTCAAAAAGCCCTAATTCCCCATTCAAAAACCCCTATTCTATCGCAGAAAACGTTCCAATTCTGTTCCTAATTCGTGCCTTTTTTTCTTTTCAATTTCCTCTTACGCTGCACTGTTCCACATCATACACTACTCTCGTGTCACGTCATAACATTTTTTCTCACTTAACTGGTCAACTCAGTCAGACGTTATCTTATTTAACGGAGTTAACGAAAAGGGACCACATTGATGCAAATTAACTAATTTGGGTACTAAGTAGATGCAAAATTAAAAGCAGATACCATTTAGACACATCAGGACGAAACTGAGGACGTTGCGACTAATTATAACTTTTCTATAACATAACTAAACTTAGTGATAATTTGTTTTAGAGAGTTCCAAATTCAAAATGGTCTCTTAAGTAAAGTATCATTGTGATTTGATACTTTGTTGTTATTGGGTATTAACTGCAGAAGGCCCAATCTTTGTGCTTCACTTCCCGTTTTGCAATCTGCAGCCTGATACGAGAAAATGCCCGCATTTCAATTTCTGCACTTATCATATTCTTTTCTCTTTCAAGCACAGAGCAAATCAAACGAGAAAACTAATTCATCGATCTTCTTTGTTTCTCGTTTGTGAGTTCTTGGTGAGTAATCAATGCTTGTTACTCAATCAATCAATCATCTACGTTAGTACACTGTTTCTTTCGTTTCTAACTTTTAATGTCTTCGATTCTGCTTTCGCTTCAGGTTTGGGTTGTCGCTAACGTTATTGTGTTGTTTGCAGTGACTCTATACCCAATATACTTTTATCTTGCCTTTCTAATTTAGAATATTCAAATTACTCTCTGTGCTAGGGTTTCGTTCTAGTTAATCACAATTTACTCTAATATATGTTGATTTATTTTTATTCTTAGATTAATTTTGTGAATGTTTCGGTTATACTCGTAATTGTGAATGAAACAAGAGGCAATTTTTTTTTTGCTTTTCAATCTTTTTATGTCTTGAATTTACCTTCCGTTCTATTGGGCATCATTTAGTATTTAGTTTTTTATTTCATAATAAATAGGTGGAAGAAAAGGTGGGAGATGAAGCGGAATCAAAGATGGTAAAAGAATAAGAAGAATTTGAGGCGAACATTGCTGGGTCCGAAGAAATGGAACTCAATATCTCTCTTATTCTTGAGAAGATTGAGAATTATACTCAAAGGGTAGCTATGTTTAGTTATACTTATACACCGTGTGAAGCTTGGGATCGTAGTGTATAATTAAGTCATTGAATTCTTTCACTTGATGAACAAATTGCATGTAGGTATCTGAGCTCTTAGAATCATGGAAAATAATGTTAAGGGCGTTAACCAATGAATTTGAAGAGAAAATTGTTATATGTGCTGTGAAGTTGTCACTAAACATTAAGAGATGAAAACTCTTTTACTTTTTTAATGTTGTTGTCTTTCTATGATTTGATCGTTTTAACTTCACATTATGTAGGATACACAAGCATCAAGTCAGAAAATGGCAGGAAGAAATCAGAGAATTGCGTGCACTTGATGCTTCAAATGAGGAAGCCGATGCTCTTCTGCATAATGCTCGATATCTTCTTCAGCCCATTCTTGATGTCTATGTACAGTCGTTAACATAATCGTCCACCCTTGTTCCCCTATGCATTAATAAGAAAAATATATAACCTTTTTTTCTATAAGCAAGAAAAATATATAACCTTGGTATCTATGTTGTTCGTAGCAATTGTACAGAGAGTTTACAATAACTCACGCAACCAGTTCAACGAATCTAGTTAAACTCTCTTTACTTTGTCAGGAGTTTGAATGTGTGCTATGATACCCGGGGACATACTCGAGCAATATTGGATAGTTAGGAATTTAAGATTGAATTAGCTTGAATTGGACTATAGTCTATCATCTGGTTAATCTTAATGTGCAATATATACTCATCAAAATTGGTTAATAATAAGGTTGGCGGGAGAGGGAATAATAGAAATTTTACTATTAATAATAACACTTGGCAAATCTGTCGAATTTAATTTCGACATCAGGCAATTTAAAAGCAAGAAAAGTTTTGTTTCAATTTAATGTAGCAAGTACTTTGTCATCAAAAGGTCCGTGTCAAGTCCTTACTTTTTATTGCATTTTTTTTTATCTCAACTTGCCTTTTCTTGAATTCAATTTGTTTTTATCGATTTCCCGATTATGAGTTGACCTATGCCATAGCTTAATATTTGTAAGGTTTGATGTTGAGATGTATGTTCACATGCATGTTTTTCAAGGTTTGCGGATTGAGGGAAAATTCATGAGATCTATAATGTCTTACCATTTACCTGGATCCCATTTGTGCATTGTAGATGTAGTCTCTATATGGATATACGTAGAAAATGTTTAGGTGGTTAAATAAAAAGAAAAAGAAAAATCAACATTACTAATTTAGTGTTGCTTTGCTTGGCAGCAAGTGAAGGGTAAAACTTTAAAGTTTATAGATATCGATACACTGTGCAGGAAGTTAACTTTTATAGCTTGATTTGTATTCTGCTATATAATTACTGGCTAACAATATGTTGAGATTATCATACAAATATATGAACATTGCATTGAAGAGAACAATTAGCCATCAGTGGGAATAATGATAGAATATTGGGAGGTTTATTTTTTCTATAAAGGGTGTCAACTTTGGTTGGTGTATTTTTTCGCTCCCTTTCCTAATTTATTTCTTTTAATTTATGCATTTTCTTGCAAATCTTGAGTTTATTACTTTAGGTTCTTGCAGTTTAGACTTCTAATTCATTTTCTTGCACTTCTAATTCATTCCGTTATGTGTCTAAACTTTTTGCAATTTAGAAATTCTGTTGGATTTGGCTGCCGGTGTGGTGAGGTGAGAAGCAATAAAAAGAAAACAAAAGTGGAACAAGTAATTATGTTCTTCAGATAAGGTAATTCGTAATTCTGTATGAATAGAATTGTTATGAGATATTATGTTGGCTAACTGTGTAAGTGTGATTGTATGGTTAGAATTATTTAAAAGTGTGATGATGGATTAGTTAGTGAATCTTGGAGTGAAATCATATTGCTTGAGCAAAAAGTTGGTTGTGTTGAATGTGAATTTAGGAATAACATAACATTAATTGATTTTTTAATATATGTCAATCATTATAAGAGTATGTTTATTCAGTTAATGGAGTATCTTTGGTTGTGCTTGATAAGTTAGACTTGGTGAGTTTATTTCCCTAAAAGTTTGACATGGTAGAAGTAATTAGAAAATAGAGGTTCTCGTAAATATTTTTTGCTTATTTAATGGTGATTTTTTTTTCATAGTGATGGTTGTAGAAAATTGTTATGAAACAAATTTCACTTATGTATTATGTTTATATTTTGTCTATTAGAGGATGCTAGCTATCTTAATTTTTGTTATAACTAGAATTTATGTAGAGTAATTGAGTGTTGGATTTCTAGTGAATGGTTTTTGAGGAATTATATATGAGTTCTTTAACTTATAATTGCATTTTAGAAAATATATGTTATGTCTTGTAGCCTAATTATGATGAATTATTATGGTAGTTAGGAATTTAAGTGTGATTGAATGATTAGAATTATGGAGTAGTACAGTGATGTAGTTAGCGATTTAGTTAATCTTTGAGTGAAACCATATCAAATAAGTGAAAATGTGGTTGTGTTGAACATGGTTTGATTATCACATAGCTTTGAGTGTTGTTTTTAAAATGGGCTACTACTCAATAAGATGCCAATATGTTGTATTTGTAATTATGTGTGAGTAATTAGACTTGGTCAGAATTTTTTTTGAAAGGTTGGACATGTTAGGGTAATTAAGAAATAGAGGTTTTTGTATCAATATAATGTTGATTCTTTTCATAGTTGTGCTTGCGAAAATTGTTGAGACAAATTTGACTTATGTATCGTTTAAAATGTTTCTATTTATTCTAATAGAGACGATGGTCTTGTTAATTTTCGGTTGGATTAGAATTTATGTAGATTAATTTTGAGCCAATTTTGTAGTGAATGATGTTTTGGGAATTGAATATGAGTTCTTGAACTTAGGATTGTTTTATTGATATATCTGTTATATATTGCTTGTAATTGTGACGGGTTTCTATGTTGGTAAGGAATGTTAGTGTTATTGTACAATTAGAATTGTCTTGTAATATGAATATGATGATAAATGTATTAATTAGTTAATGTTCGAGTGAAAATACATGATTTTAGCAAAAAAATTGGCCATGTTGAACATGAATTTGAGGATGAAATAACTTTGAATGTTTTTTTTTGTTGTATAGGCAATTGTTAGTAGTATGTAAATTACCTCAAAGCGATATCTATAATTGTGTGTTAGTAGTTAGACTAGATCAATATTTTTCAGTAAAGGTTTTACATGTTAAGTGTAATTAGAAAACAAAGGTTCTTGTAAACCGTTTTAGTAGATTTGATGGTGCTTTATTTCTTAGTGGTGCTTGTGGAAAATTATTATGAGCCAAATATGATTCATGTATGGTTTGGAATTTGTTTATATTTAGTGTAATAAAGGATGATAGCCTTGTTAGTTGCCGTTGGAGGTTAGAATTTATTTAGAGTAATTGAGTGTTGAAATTCTAGTGAAATATTTTTTGTTAATTTAGCCGTGAGTCTTGAAATTAATATTGTATTAATGAAAAATCTGTTATATCTTGTTGCTTAATTGTGATGTAGTATTATGTAGGCTAAGTGTGTAAATGTGATTGTATAATTATAATTGTGCAAGAGTGTGATGATACAATTAATGGATTAGTTAGTGAATCTTGGAACAAATTTATATCGATTGAGCAAAACAGTGTTCATGTTGAATGTGAATTTAGGGATAACATAGCTTTAACTGATTTTTTTAATATATGTCAATTTTGTTAATGTAGTATCTATGATTGTGCGTGAGAAAATAGACCTGATGAGTTTATTTCTCTAAAAGTTTGACATGGTAGGAGTAATTTGAAAGTAGAGGTTCTCGTAAATATTTTTTGCAGATTTAATGATGGTTTTTTTCTTAGTGATGTTTGTGGAAAATTATTATAAGACAAATTCTAGCTATGTACTATTTGACATATTTTATATTTAGTCTAATAGATGATGATATTTTAGTTGTAATTAGAATTTATTTCATTTGAGTGCTTTTATTTTGTATCTTTGAGTTCATACTTGTTATTAGTTCCTTAGCAAGTTCATAGAGTTGTTTTCATTATGTTTGCTTAAGTTTCATATTCTATCTTTTGATTCTAATAGGTTTCTTTCTATTTTGATTTGGTTCTTGCTTGAGTGCAAAATATATATGTTGAAAATATGTTCTAGTGGTTTTGTTTTGGTGCTGGAAAATTATTGAGAAAAGTAGAAAAGAAGTTCATGAACAAAAGAGCAAAAGAAAAAGGTGATCAAAACAAGTGCACTAGAACCACTAGTACCTTCTTTGGGATGTTTATTTTGCTTGCATTTGAAATTTGAAACTATTTTGAGGTTGTAAACTAGACTTTCTAGAACTATTGGTCTCAATTTTGATTTCTTGATTTCTCTTCTTTGACATCCTCCTCTTGATTTTTGCTTGTTTTGTGTGTAGGCTTTCTCTTAAGGTGAACTAACTTTTGAGGTATCATCTTAGGGGTGGAAATCTAAAGGTGACTTGAAGCCATGTGCAATTTTCATTTATTTGAGTTGTAACTTTTACTTGTTATGCTTATTGTAATCTTGGCCTAATTAGGTGTCTTGGAGGAGCCTTTGGTGTTCAATCCCATCTTCTAATTAGAACCTTATTTCTTATAGTGAAGCGCATATTAGTTGGTAAGTGGTTTGAAGGTTTTAAGTGCCTTCTATTCTTACCATTAGGCCGCATAGTTTAGCTTATTTGCTTATAGTTTAGGGTGTGTCCACTTGCCTTTCAAACTTAATTTCTTTTGAGAAGTTTGGTGCAAGATGATAGAGAGAGTTTTTCAATATTTGAATTTTTCTATATTTAGCATTAATTCATCTTTCTCAATTCCAATGTTTACTCATAAGAAATTTTCAAATTCACTTCCTCCTTCCATTGTTTTAAACTCCTCATTAGACTTTTCAAAATCACACTTTGAGTTGATGTTACCTTCTAGGTTACAATTAGCTTAAGGTAGAAAAGGTACTTTTGTGAAGTGGGCATTGAAAGTTCTCAAGAAAATTCTTTCACAATTAATATAAGGTCTTCTTTTAGTCTTTCATTTAGATATATCTTGTTTGTGCTACACAAATTTTTTGAACTTTTGTTTGATGACTACCGTAGATAGACCTATGATCCTTGAGGAATGACACCCAGGTTGATAAATAATATGAAAAAGGTCTTCACACGAAGAAACATGAAGATTTGAGGATAAATCTTGAGAATTAAGGTTTTGCTTTTCCTTTTTTGAGACAAATCTAGGGCTTCCTAGGCTATAAAGAGCAATGTCTTCCATGTAAGCCACCTCTGAATTTGAGTTTTATTACGGGGCCAATTGTTTTGTCATATTACTCTTCTTAGGTCACTAAGGTTAGAGTATCGTTCTTAGGTTTCCATTAATCACAATTTCTTAATAGTTAGTCCAACTTCTCTTCACATCACTTAAACACTATCATATCATCTCCTTGCTTGAGTCATATAGTTTGGAAGAGGAGTAGCCATCACATATTGAATGAAACAATGATGGTTTATGAACCTCATTTTGCATGCAATTAATGGAAACAATCCTTTTTTTTTTGTCTAGTTTAATTTTAAGTTGGGCATGTACTCCAAATTTTGATATCTTATATTGGTCGGAAAACCCAAGTATATTGGAAAAGAGGGTATCTAAATCAAATTGAGTGAGTATCAATCATGATTTTTATTCTTTGTAAATTTTGCACACACATGTGTCATAGTTGTCCCTTTAAAATGTTTCATGAAGCTCTATGTATTCATCAAGGGTAATGATTGTGCCTCCAATTTAGAAACCTCCACCTTGAATTAGTTATATACATAGGAGGAGTTTATCCCATCACTATGTTTGAGATGTTGCTAGCAAGATGAAACTTTTCAATTATCGAACAAACAAATGATGGTTTATGGGCCTCATTTTGTGTGCAATTAATGGATTACAATTGGGTTTTGTATTGAATTTATGGGTCAAAAATTATAGTTTGACTTTGTATGAATTTTATGATGAGGCTCTAGTATTGAAAGTCTTATGACTTGACTTGGGCATACACCCTAAATGGAATTGATGATTAGCACTTTGATTTTTTTGGTTCACAGTGCAATTTTCATATGGGTATATTTTGAGTTGTACATGTGGAATTCTCAAATTGCACTTTGATATTCCTTGTTCATTGTGCAAATTTCGTATGAGTATATTTTTAGCTGTCCCACCATTAATAGATTTGTCAAAGTAAACTTTGACTTTCTTTGTTCACAATATGAAATTTTAAGTTGCTATTTGTTATTTAAACTGTTGATGAATTATTTGTTGGTCTTTTGGTGGTTTGTTGGGCCAAAGTGGGAGGATTTTGGATTATAATTTGACTTCATATTCATTTGTTTTTGTAAATATGAGTTGGGTGTGCTCTCTAAATTTAGTTGGCAGTTTTTGCGTACTTTTAAAAGTTTTGGATGATTATATTTAAGTTGTCCTCTATAAATGGTTTCAGTGGGATCGAACGTTCGAGCCCTTTATTCAAAATTATTTTCTCTGTCTAATTATTTTTTAGTTGGTCTTGTACTTCAAATTTTTATATCTTGTATTGGTCGGAAAGCTCAAATTTGGATTGGGTTAAGTGGGTATCCTAAATTGGATTGACCGAGTATGAATCACGATTTTTGTTCGTTGTAAATTTTGAACACTATATCAAAGTTATCCTTCTAAAATGTTTCATGAAGTTCTTTGTATTGATAATGGGTAATGATTGCGCCTCTAATTTGGGATCTTCCACCTTGCGTGAGTTATATAATTTGGAGGAGTTTATCCCATAACAATATCTAGCAAGATGAAAGTTTTCAATTATCGAACAAAAAAATGATGGTTTATGGGCCTCATTTTGTGTGCAATTAATGGATTACAATTGGGTTTTGTATTGAATTTATGGGTCAAAAATTATAGTTTGACTTTGTATGAATTTTATGATGAGGCTCTAGTATTGAAAGTCTTATGACTTGACTTGGGCATACACCCTAAATGGAATTGATGATTAGCACTTTGATTTTTTTGGTTCACAGTGCAATTTTCATATGGGTATATTTTGAGTTGTACATGTGGAATTCTCAAATTGCACTTTGATATTCCTTGTTCATTGTGCAAATTTCGTATGAGTATATTTTTAGCTGTCCCACCATTAATAGATTTGTCAAAGTAAACTTTGACTTTCTTTGTTCACAATATGAAATTTTAAGTTGCTATTTGTTATTTAAACTGTTGATGAATTATTTGTTGGTCTTTTGGTGGTTTGTTGGGCCAAAGTGGGAGGATTTTGGATTATAATTTGACTTCATATTCATTTGTTTTTGTAAATATGAGTTGGGTGTGCTCTCTAAATTTAGTTGGCAGTTTTTGCGTACTTTTAAAAGTTTTGGATGATTATATTTAAGTTGTCCTCTATAAATGGTTTCAGTGGGATCGAACGTTCGAGCCCTTTATTCAAAATTATTTTCTCTGTCTAATTATTTTTTAGTTGGTCTTGTATTCAAATTTTTATATCTTGTATTGGTTGGAAAGCTCAAATTTGGATTGGGTTAAGTGGGTATCCTAAATTGGATTGACCGAGTATGAATCACGATTTTTGTTCGTTGTAAATTTTGCACACCCATATCAAAGTTATCCTTCTAAAAAGTTTTATGAAGTTCTTTGTATTGATAATGGGTAACGATTGCGCCTCTAATTTGGGATCCTCCACCTTGCGTTAGTTATATAAATTGGAGGAGTTTATCCCATAACAATATCTAGCATGATGAAACTTTTCAATTATCGAACAAAACAATGATGGTTTATGGGCCTCATTTTGTGTGCAATTAATGGATTACAATTAGATTTTGTATTGAATTTATGGGTCAAAAATTATAGTTTGACTTTGTATGAATTTTATAATGAGGCTCTAGTTTTGAAAGCCTTATGACTTTAGTTGGGCATACACCCTAAATGGAATATTTTTAGTTGTTCCAAGTGGAATTCTCGAATTGCACTTTGCTTTTCTTGGTGTATTATGCAAATTCCGTATGACTATATTTTTAGCTGTCCTACCATAAATAGAAATTTCAAAGTGAACTTTGACTTTCTTTGTTCACCATAGGAAATTTTAACTTACCCTTTGTTATTCGAACAGTAGATGAATTATTTGTTATTGTTTAGGTGGTTTGATGGGCCAAGGTGGAAGGATTTTAGATTATACTTTGACTTCATGTTTATTTGTTGTATATGTATGAGTTGGGTGTAATATCTAAATGTGGTTGACAATTTTTTCCTATTTTTGAAATTTTTCTATGACTCTATCTAACTTGTCCTTTATAAATGGTTGTAGTATGATTTTTTTATCCAATGGGCTCAGCCTCTATCTCTTAGCTCTAGTTATGGTTATTAGCTCTAGCTACTAGTTATAGCTACTAGCTAGCTCTACCTATTAGCTCTAACCACATACTCTTTCTACTAGCTCTTGCTACGAGCTCTAGCACCAGCTGCTAGCTCTAACTATTATCTCTAGCTTTAACTACTAGATCTAGTTGTAGCTCTAATTTTAGCTACAAGCTCTAGGTACTACCTCTAGCTCTTGCTACTAATTTAGCACTAGCTACTAGCTTTAAGAACTAGTTATAGATTCTAAGCTCTAGCTACAACTTCTAGTTAAGCTCTAGCTCTATATACTAGCTCTAGCTACTAGCTCTTGCTCTAGCTACAAGCTCTAGCTACTACCTCTAGCTTTAGATATTACCTCTAACTACAAGCTCTAGATCTAGGTTAAACTCTCACTACTAGCTCTAGCTCATGCTCTATCTCTAGCCACTATCTTTAGCCACTAGCTCTAACTCTAGCTCTAACTCTAGCTCTAGTTATAGCTACTAGCTCTAGCTCTAGGTCTAATTACTATCTACTAGCTCTATCTCAAGCTACTAGCTTTATCTCAAGCTATTAGAGCTAGGTCGTAGTTGTAACTCTAACTACTAGTTGTAAGTCTAGCTACTAGCTTAAGATACTAGGTCTAGCTATGGTTATAGCTCTAGCTCTACCTTTAGCTTTAGATACTTGCTCTAGCTATTACACTAACTCTAATTGTACATCAAGCTTCTAGCTCTAGCTTTTGTTATTTGATCTTTCAACTAGCTCTAGTTGTAGTAGCTAGTAGCTTGTAGCTAAAGCTAGTAGGTAATAGCTAGGCCTAGTAGCTAGTAGCAATAGATAGTAGCTAGTATATTATAGCTAGAGCTAGTAGCTAGTAGCCAAATGTAGCAACTAAAGCTAGCAAGTAGCTATTAGCTAGAGTTACTAGCTAGTAGCTAGAAGCTAGAACTAGTAGCTAGTAGTTGGGAGCTAGTAGCTAGAGAATGTAGCTAGTAGCAAGTAGCTAGAGATAATAGCTAGTAGTTACATGTAGTAGTTAGTAGCTAGTAACTTGTAGCTAATAGCTAGTAGCTAAGCTACTAGCTAGTAGCAATAGCTTGCTACTAGCTAGTAGCAATAGCTACTAGCTAGTAGCAATAACTACTAGGAAGTACTAGTTGCTAGTAGCTAGTTGCTAGTAGGTTGTAGCTAGAGGCTAGAGCTAGTTGCTTGTAGTTAGCAGCTAGAAGCTAGAGCTAGTAAGTAGTAACCAGTAGGTAGAGCTAGTAGTTAGTAGCTAGAGCTAACAGTTAGTACATAATAGATAGTAGCTAGCAACTAGTAACTTATGATAGTATCTAGTAGCTAGCAGGTTGTAGGTAGTAGGTAGTAGGAGCTAGTTGCTAGTAGTTAGCAGTTAATACCTACCGGCTAGTAGCTTGTAGAAAGTAACAAGTTGCTAGAGCTAGTAGCTAGAGCTAGTAGAAAGTAGCTAGTAGCTTATAGCTAGAGTTAGTAGCTAGTAGGTAATAGCTAGGCCTAGTAGCTAGTAGCTAATAGCTATAGATAGAAGCTAGTAGCCAGATGTAGCAACTAGAGCTACTAGCAAGTAACTATTAGTTAGAGCTTCTAGCTAGAAGCTATGAGCTAGAACTAGTAGCTAGTAGCTACTGCTAGTAGTTGGGAGCTAGTAGCTACAAGTAATAGGTAGTAGCCAGTAGCTTGTAGCTACTCGCTAGTAGCCAGTAGCTAACTACTAGGAAGTAGCTAGTAGCTTGTAGCTCTCAGCTAAAAGCTAGAGTTAGGATATAAAAATTAGAGCTAGAGCTAGTAGGTAGTAACTAATAGCTAGAGATAGTAGGTAGTAACTAGTAGCTAGAGCAAGTAGATAGTAGCTAGACTTAGGATCTAGCAGCTAGTAGGTATTAGGTAGTAACTAGTAGGTAGTAGCCAATATGTAGTAAGTAGTAGGTTGTAGATAACAGCTAGTAGCTAGAACTAGAAGCTATTAGCTAGTAGATAGAGCTAGAAGGTAGTAGCTAGTACCTCCTAGCTAGTAGCTAGTAGGTGGTAGCTAGAGCTAATAGTTTGTAGCTAGTAGCTAATAGATAGTGATAGCAACTACGAGCTAGTAGCAAGTAGCTAAAGCTAGTAGCTAGAGTTAGTAATTAGAAGCTAAAGCTAATATCTAGTAACTACGAACCAGAGCTAGAGCTAGAGCTAGTACTAGTAGCTAGTAGTTGGTACTAGTACCTAGTACTAGTAGCTAGTAATAATACTAGTAGCTAGTAATAGTAGTTACTAACTAGTACTAGTAGCTAGTACTAGTAGCTAGTAGTTAGTAATAGTAGCTAGTAGCTAGTACTAGTAGCTGGTTCTAGTACTAGTAGCTAGTAGCTAATAAATAGTACTAATAGCTACGAGCTAGTACTAGTAGCTAGTTAGTAGCTACTAGCTAGTAGTAGTTGCTAGAAGCTAGTACTAGTAGCTACTAGCTAGAACAAGAAGATAGTAGCTACTACAAGAAGTTAATAGCTAGTACAAGAAGCTAGTAGCTAGTACTAGTAGCTAGTAGCTAGTACTAATAGCTAGTAGCTAGTACTAGTAGCTACTAACTAATACTAGTAGCTAGTTGCTATAAGCTCGTAACTAGTATTAGTAGCTAGTAGCTAGTACTAGTAGCTAGTACCTAGTAATAACAGCTAGTACTAGTTGCTAGTACTAATACTTACCAGCTAGTACTATTAGCTACAAGCTAGTACTAGTAGCTAGTAGCAAGTACTAATAGCTACTAGTAACTAGTAACTAGTAGCTAGTACTAGTCGCTAGTAGCTAATAGGTAGTAGTTAGTAGCTAGTACTAGTAGCTAGTACTAGTAGCTAGTAATAGTACTAGTATTAGTACTAGTAATAGTACTAGTACTAGTAGCTAGTACTAGTAGCTAGTAACTAGTACTAGTAGCTTGTAGCTAGTACTAGTAGCTAATACTAGTAAATAGTACTAGTAGTTAGTAGCTAATAACTAGTACTAATAGCTACTAACTAGTACTAGTAGCTAGTACTAGTACCAACTAGTTAGTACTACTAGTAGTAGCAAGCACTAGTAGAAAGTACTAGTAGTTAGTAGGTAGTAACTGGTACTAGTAGTTAGTAGCTAGTACTAGTAGCTAGTTCTAGTACTAGTAGCTAATAACTAGTACTAATAGCTATTAGCTAATACTAGTAGCTAGTACTAGTAGCTAGTAGTAGTAGCTAGTACTAGTAGTTAGTAGCTAGTACTAGTAGCTAGTACTAGTAGTTAGTAGCTAGTACTAGTAGCTAGTACTAGTAGTTAGTAGCTAGTACTAGTAGCTAGTACTAGTAGTTAGTAGCTAGTACTAGTAGCTAGTTCTAGTACTAGTAGCTAATAACTAGTACTAATAGCTACTAGCTAATACTAGTAGCTAGTAGCTAGTACTAGTAGTTAGTACTCGTAGCTAGTACTAGTATACTAGTAGCTAGTACTAGTAGTTTATACTAGTAGCTAGTAGCTAAGAGTTAGTACTTGTAGATACTAGTACAAAGACTAGTTAGTAGTACTAGCTAGTAGCTAGTACTAGTAGTTAGTACTAGTAACTAGTAATAGTAGGTAGTACTAGTAGCTAATTGCTGACACTAGTACCTACTAGCTAATACTAATATAGTAGCTAGTAGCTAGTACTAGTACCTAGTAGTTAGTACTAGTAGCTAGTAATAGTAGGTAGTACTAGTAGCTAGTTGCTGGTACTAGTACCCACTAGCTAGTACTAATAGCTAGTAGTTAGTAGCTAGTACTACTAGTTGGTTCTAGTACTAGTAACTAATAACTAGTACTAATAGCTACTAGCTAATATTAGTAATTAGGACTAATAGCTAGTAGCTAGTACTAGTACCTAGTTAGCAGTTACTAGTTAGTACCACAAGCTACTAACTAGTAGCTTGTGGCACTAGCTAGTAACTAGTAGTAGTTGCGAGAAGCTAATACTAGTAGCTACTCGCTAAGCTAGTAGCAAGTAGCTAGTACTAGAAGTTAATAGCTAGTACTAATAGCCAATAGCTAGTACTAGTAGCTACTAACTAGTACTAGTAGCTAGTAGGTAGTACTAGTAGCTAGTACTAGTAATTAGTACTAGTAGTTAGTACTAGTAGCTAATAACTAGTACTAGTAGTTAGTACTAGTAGCTAATAGCCAGTACTAGTAGCTAGTACTAGTAGCTAGTACTAGTAGTTAATAACTAGTACTAGTAGCTAGTAGCTAGTACCTCGTAGCTAATACTAGTAACTAGTTCTAATACTAGTAGCTAGTAGCTAGTACTAATAGCTAGTAGATAGTACTAATAGCTACTAGTAGCTAGTATGTAGTACTAATAGCTACTTGTAGCTAATACTAGTAACTAGTAGTTAGTACTTGTAGCTAGTACTAGTAGCTTGTAGCTAGTAACTAGTACCAGTAGCTAGTAGCTAGCAGTTGGTACTAGTAGCTAGTACTACTAGCTTGTAATAGTACTAGTACCAGTAGCTAGTAATAGTCGTTACTAACTAGTACTAGTAGGTAGTAATTAGTAGCTAGTAGCTAGTAATAATAGCTAATAGTTAGTATTAGTAGTTTGTAATAGTAGCTACTAGCTACTAGCTAGTACCAGTACCTAGTAGCAAGTACTGGTAGCTAGTAGCAATTAGCTAGAACTAGTAGCTAGTACTAGTAGCTGATTCTAGTAGTAGTAGCTAGTAGCTAATAAATAGTACTAATAGCTACTAGCTAGAACTAGTAGCTAGAACTAGTAGCTAGGACTAGTAGCTAGGACTAGTAGCTAATACTAGTAGCTAGTAATTAGTACTAGTAGCTAGTAGCTAATACTAGTAGCTTGTTAGTAGCTACTAGCAAGTACCACTAGCTACTAGCTATTAGTACTAGCTAGTAGCTAGTGGTACTAGCTAGTAGCTAGTAGTAGATGCTATAAGCTAATATTCGTAGCTACTAGCTAGTACTGGTAGCTAGTAGCTAGTACAAGAAGCTAGTAGCTAGTACAATAGGCTAGTAGCTAGTACTAGTAGTAAATAGCTAGTAGTAGCCAGTAGCTAGTACTAGTAGCTAGTTGTTATGAGCTCGTAATTAGTACTAGTAGCTAGTACTAGTAGGTAGTAGGTAGTAACTAGTAGCTAGTACTAGTAGGTAGTAGGTAGTAGCTAGTAGGTAGTAGGTAGTAGCTAGTAGCTAGTACTAGTTGTTAGTACTAGTTGCTAGTAGCTAGTACTAATACCTACCAGCTAGTACTAGTAGCTAGTCGCTAGTACTAGTAGCTAGTCACTAGTACTAATAGCTACTAGTATCTAGTAGCTAGTACTAGTAGCTAGTACTAGTAGTTAGTAGCTAGTAGCTAGTACTAGTAGCTAATACTAGTAACTAGTATAGGTATCTAATACTAGTAACTAATACTAGTTGCTAGTAGCTAATGACTAGTACTAGTAGCTAGTACTAGTAGCTAGGACTAGTAGCTAGTACTAGTAGCTAATAATTAGTATTAGTAGCTAGTGTTACTAGCTAGTAGTAGTTGCTAGAAGCGAATACTAGTAGCTACTACCTAGTACTAGTTGCTAGTAACTCGTACTAATAGGTAGTAGCTAGTACTAGTAGTTAGTAGTTAATAGCTAGTACTAATAACTAGTACTAATAGTTAGTACTAGTAGCTAGTACTAGTAGATAATAGTTAGTACTACTAACTTGTACCTAGTACTAGTAGCTACTAACTAGTACTAGTAGCTAATTGGTAGTAACTCGTACTAATAGCTAGTAGCTTGTACTAGTAGCTACTAGTTAGTACCTAGTACTAGTACCTAGTACTAGTAGCTAATACTAGTAGTACTACTAGCTAATAGCTAGTACTAGTAGCTACTTTTAGTAGCTAGTATTAGTATCTTCTAGCTAGGACTAGCAGCGAGTACTAGTAACTAGTAGCTAGTACTAGTAATTTGTACTAGTACTAGTAGCTAGTAGTTAGTACTTGTAGATACTAGTACTACTACTAGTACTAAGACTAGCTATTAGTACTAGCTAGTAGCTAGTAGCTAGTACTAGTAGCTAGTAGCTAGTAGCTAGTACTAGTAGCTAGTAGCTTGTAATTAGTACTAATACTACTAGTAGTTAGTTAGTAGTTACTAGCTAGTACCACTAGCTACTAGCTATTAGTACTAGCTAGTAACTAGAAGTAGTTGTTAGAAGCAAGTACTAGTAGCTACTAGCACGTTCTAGTAGCTAGTAGCTAGTAGCTAGTACTAGTAGCTAATACTAGTAGCTAGTACTAGTAGCTAATACTAGTAGCCAGTATTAGTAGCTAGTAGCTAGTACTAGTAGCTAGTAACTAGTACTAGTAGCTAGTAGCTAGTACTAGTAGCCAGTAGCTAATACTTGTAGCTACTAACTAGTACTAGTAGTTAGTACTAGTAACTAATAGCTAGTATTAGTGGCTAGTGCTAGTAGCTAGTTTTAGTAGATAGTACTAGTAGCTAGTAGCTAGTACTATTAGCTAGTACTAGTAGCTAATACTTATAGCTAGTAGCTAGTACTAGTAGCAAGTAGCTAGTAGCTAGTACTAGTAGCTATTACTAGTACCTACTAGCTAGTACTAGTAGCTATTAGCAAGTACTAATAGCAAGTACTAGTAGCTAGTAACTAGTACTAGTAATTAGTACTAGTAGTTAGTACTAGTAGCTAGTATTAGTAGCTAGTTTTAGTAGCTAGTATTAGTAGCTTCTAGCTAGGACTAGCAGCGAGTAATAGTAGCTAGTAGCTAGTACTAGTAGTTTGTACTAGTAGCTAGTAGTTAGTACTTGTAGATACTAGTACTATTACTAGTACTAAGACTAGCTACTAGTAGTAGCTAGTAGCTAGTACTAGTATCTAGTAGCTAGTAGCTAGTACTAGTAGCTTGTAATTAGTACTAGTACTACTAGTAGCTAATTAGTAGCTACTAGCTAGTACCACTAGGTACTAGCTATTAGTACTAGTAGCTACTAGCACGTTCAAGTAGCTAGTAGCTAGTACTAGAAGCTAGTACCTAGTAGCTAGTACTAGTAGTCAGTAGCTAGTACTAGTACTAGCTACTATACTAGTACTAGAAGCTAGTAGCTAGTACTAGTGGTTAGTACTAGTAGCTAGTACTAGTAGCCAGTAGCTAGGACTAGTAGCTACTAACTAGTACTAGTAGCTAGTAGTTAGTAGTTAGTAACTAGTACTAGTAATTAGTACTAGTAGTTAGTAGTAGTAACTAACAACTAGTATTAGAAGCTAGTGCTAGTAGCTAGTTTTAGTAGATAGTACTAGTACTAGTAGCTAGTACTAGTAATTAGTACTAGTAGTTAGTACTAGTAGCTAATAGCTAGTACTAGTAGCTAGTACTAGTAGCTAGTTTTAGTAGCAAATACTAGTAGCTAGTACTAGTAACCAGTAGATAGTACTAGTAGCTAGTAGCTAGTACTAGTAATTAGTAACTAGTACTAGTAGCTTGTAGCTAGTAGCTAGTACTAGTAGCTAGTATTAGTAGCTTGTAGCTAGTACTAGTAGCTTGTAGCTAGTAGCTAGTAGCTAGTGTAACATTCCGTCAGGATATTACGGATTTATAAATAAATAAATGGAATAAATAAAACAACGCGGTTAATAATACCTCATTTTCCCAAAACGCGGGAAAATTTAAAGGTTTATTAAATGAGTGGATAAATTTTAGAACGTCAATTACAAAACTAAAACCACAATGTTATCAAGTCACCCATCAGGGTTTACAAATGTTTTCAAAAACAAAAGATACATATAAGAGTTTCCCAAGTCAATCCCCTCTCCACGACTAAGCTGCACCAGAGCCACCTACATCACCAATATCTGCTCCCATGTACCGCGTACACGATCATCGCCACACACACGCAGATAGGGTGAGCTTAGCAGATAAGTCACATATATATACAAAGCTATAAACATATATATATATATATATATATATATATCAACATGCATATATATCACAACACTTAACTTAACTTTCCACATTGCCCTATATTTTCATTCCCGTAATCCAATCCCCAATACGTTTATTCGTGTTCTACATCGCCTAAGGACTTCTTCAAGGTGACTTGTTGCCATACCTATCGGCCACAACCGATAGAGCACGTGCGGGAAAACATGTTACGGATCATACACCGCAACGCCAGGTAGAGTTCCCATATACGAACATAGTCTGTATCGTCCCAAGACTACCAAACTCATCAGCCAACAATTGAGGAGGGCAATCTATCTGGACCCATCCGTACTGGCCACAACCAGCACACTCACACCGGTAACACTCGCCAACCCGTGCCACAACTCAAGGGTTCCTCGTGTCCATCCGCCATCCCGAGCCACAACTCAAGAGATGTTATTTCGAGCCACAACTCAAGGAATACCACGTGTTTAACCCCTATCCCGAGCCACAACTCAAGGGATACGTTCCGAGCCACAACTCAAGGAACACCAGCAATCTCACCCTTAAAGTATCACTAGACGCACTGTAGATCACAATTTCATAAATAAAACTTAAAGCTGCAGCAATATAAATCGCCTGGCGGGGGACATGTGCCGCCAGGCGCTGCCAGCTCCCAGACCGCCTGGCGGGTGTCGCGTACGCCAGGCGCACAACGCCTCAAATACTCAACTCGCTCCAGGTACCGCCTGGCGGTATTACTCCCACCGCCAGGCGCCTCCGTAACAGTGGCTTCCTATTGGTTGAACATCGTCTGGCGCCACAGGCTCTTCCGCCAGGCGCCGTACCAGTACAGTCATCCCTTCTGGTTTATGTTCTCTATCTCAAATTTTTTCCTCAACACTACTAGATTTTTGGTACCAAATATACAGCATATAACCATAACACATTATTTCCTAAGACTTAGGCCAACCACCACAACCAATTATGTTCTCAATTCCAACTGTCCCTATTCTAAGACTTTATTTCAAGCAGTATCGTGAACCCAAGCTAACCAAATTACTAATACCCATATTAGAAAAATTAGTTCAACATCTCAATATCAAACCATCATGTCAATTCATATTTCATGCTAGAAATCACAATTCAATTATCATAATATAGAAGAACCTGTTTTCATATATTTAAATAATAAAACCATAACATCAAAAGTTAGCATACATAGGACTCGAACTCAAGTCCTTTTGCACAATCAAAGTGCTCTCAACCACATGAGCTAGCACTTTTCCACGTCATACCAACCATAATTAATGTTATAATTATTTCTCCTCCCGTATTTATCAATTAATTATTTATTTAATTAATTAATTAAATTTTACGGGTCTTACAGCTAGTACTAGTAACTAGTAACTAGTACTAGTAGCTAGTAGTTAGTAATTAGTAGCTAGTAGCTAGTAACTAATACCTAGTAGCTAGTAACTAATAGCTAGAAGCTAGTAGCTAATAACTAGTACTAATAGTTACTAGCTAGTAGCTAATAACTAGTACTAATAGCTACTAGCTAGTACTAATAGCTAGAACTAGTAGCTAGTACTAATAGCTAGAACTAGTAGCTAGTACTAGTAGCTTGTAATTAGTACTAGTACTACTAGTAGCTAGTTAGTAGCTACTACCTAATACTAAGAGCTAGTATAGCTAGTAGCTAGTTGTACTAGCTAGTATCTAGTAGTTGCTAGAAGCTAGTACTAGTAGCTACTAGCTAGTTCTACAAGCCAGTAGCTTGTACTAGTAGCTAGTTCTAGTAGCTAGTGTAAGTATCTAGTAGTAGCAGCCAGTAGCTAGTACTAGTAGCTAGTAGCTAGTACTAGTGGTTAGTAGCTAGTACTAGTAGCTAATACTACTAGCTAGTACTAGTAGCTAGTAGCTAGTAGCTACTAGTAGCTTGTAGCTAGTACTAGTAGCTGGTTCTAGTACTAGTAGCTAGTAGCTAATAACTAGTACTAATAGCTACTAGCTAGTAGCTAATAACTAGTACTAATAGCTACTAGCTAGTACTAATAGCTAGAACTAGTAGCTTGTACTAGTAGCTTGTAAGTAGTACCAGTACTACTAGTAGCTAGTTAGTAACTACTAGCTAGTACCACTACCTACTAGCTATTAGTACTAGCTAGTAGCTAGTGGCTAGTGGCACTAACTACTAGCTAGTGGTACTAGCTAGTAGCTAGTGTTACTACCTAGGAACTAGTAGTTGCTAGAAGCAAGTACTAGTAGCTACTAGCACGTTCCAGTAGCTAGTAGCTAGTACTAGAAGCTAGTAGCTAGTAGCTAGAAGCTAGTACTAGTAGCTAGTTTTAGTAGCTAGTACTAATAGTTAGTACTAGTAGCTAATACTAGTTATAGTAGCTAGTAGCAAGTACTAGTAGCTAGTAGCTAGTACTAGTAGCTAGTACTAATAGCTAGTTTTAGTAGCAAGTACTGGTAACTAGTACTAGTAGCTAGTACTAGTAACCAGTAGATAGTACTAGTAGCTAGTAGCTAGTAGTTAGTAGCTAGTACCTAGTACTTGTAGCTAGTAGCTAGTAACTACTACTAGTAGCTAGTAACTAGTAACTAGTAACTAGTACTAGTAGCTAGTACTAGTAGCTGGTTCTAGTACTAGTAGCTAGTAGCTAATAACTAGTATTAATAGTTTCTAGCTAGTAGCTAATAACTAGTACTAATAGCTACTAGCTAGTACTAATAGATAGAACTAGTAGCTAGTACTAGTAGCTTGTAATTAGTACTAGTACTACTAGTAGCTAGTTAGTAGCTACTACCTAGTACTAATAGCTAGTAGCTAGTGGTACTAGCTAGTATCTAGTAGTAGTTGTTAGAAGCTAGTAATAGTAGCTACTAGCTAGTACTACAAGTTAGTAGCTTGTACTAGTAGCTAGTTCTAGTAGCTAGTGCTAGCAGCCAGTAGCTAGTAGTACTAGCTACTAATTAGTAGCTAGTAGCTAGTACTAGTAGCTAATACTACTAGCTAGTACTACTAGCTAGTAATAGTATTAGTACTAGTAGCTACTAACTAGTACTAGTATTAATAGGCAGTAGCTAGGAGCTTGAAGCTAGTATTAGTAGTACTAGCTAGTACCACTAGTTACTAGCTATTAGTACTAGCCAGTAGCTAGTGGTACTAGCTAGTAGCTAGTGGTACTAGCTAGTAGCTAGTGGTACTAGCTAGTAGCTAGTAGTAGTTGCTAGAAGCTAATACTAGTAGCTAATAGCTAGTACTAGTAGCTAGTACTAAAAGCTAGTAGCTAGTACTAGTAGTTAGTACTAGTAGCTACTAACTAGTACTAGTAGCTACTTGCTAGTAACTTGTACTAATAGCTAGTAGTTAGTAGCTAGTACTAGTATTGGTACTGGTAGTTAATACTAGTAGCTTGTACTAGTAGCTAGTTTTGGTAGCTAGTACTAGTAATTAGTAGATAATACTAGTAACTAGTACCTAGTACTAGTAGCTAGTAGCTAGTAACTATTACTAGTAACCAGTATCTAGTAGACAGTAGTTAGTACTAGCTAGTACTAGTAACTAGTACTAGTAATTAGTAGATAGTACTAGTAGCTCATATCTAGTACTAGTAGCTAGTACTAATAGCTAGTAGCTAGTACTAGTAGCTAGTAGCTAGTAGCTAGTAACTAGTACTAGTAACTAGTATCTAATAGCCAGTAACTAGTGGCTAGTACTAGTTGCTACTAGTACGTAGTATTATAGTTATTTGCTAGTAGCCAATAGCTAGTAGTTAGCACTACTAGCTAGTAGCTAGTGCTAATAGTTAGTAGCTACTAGCTAGTAGCTAATGCTAGTAATTAGTAGCTGCTAGTTAGTTTTAGTAGCTAGTACTGGTAGCCAGTACTAGTAGCTAGTAGCGAGTACTAGTAACTAGTACTAGTAGCTAGTAGCTAGAACTAGGAGCTAGTAGGTAGTACTAGTAACTAGTATCTAGTAGCCAGTAGCTAGTACTAGTAATTACTAGCTAGTACTTGAAACTACTAGCTAGTACTAGTAGCTAGTAGTAAGTACTAGTACGTTATAAAGGTTGGCATGAGATTATGTGCATAATACATATTACTTGATTGATTGAGTATGATTGGTCTATGGTCAGTGCATAATTCCATGAACCTCTAGGTGAGACCTCATGGTAGTGCTTCAGTGGTCGAGACGTAATTCCATGATCTCTGTTAGTGGGAGTTCATAGTGGCGCCCCATCTATATAATTTGGTAAGGATTCAAGGTAAGGTTGCATCCTGACACTCTAAGGAGTTAGTTAGTCTCACTTAGAGCGGACTAACTCTTGTGGTGAGAGTAGTAGGAGGCCTGAAACTCATTAAGGGTTAATCTTGTGTGTGGGATTGAGAAAATGTAACACTTAACTCGGGGGTGAGCAGGATAATCCACCACAAGTGCAAGCATCCGCGAAATCCAACTAAATTATACATATCCGGATGAGTCGTGTCGAGTCTTAATGTATTGTTTGGAAGGTCATAACATGTTGGGGTGATGTTTGTATAATTGACTGTGAAAGAGTATATGATTGCATGATAACACTATTTTTTTGCTCTAGCTTACCCTTTTGCTTGTTTGATTGCTTTGTATGTGGTTCTTTTACTTTTGCGATGATCATCAATTTATTGATGTGAGCAGATGCGATAGATACTCGAGGTCAATAGGGGATGGATGATTCCGCTGCATAGTCTACTTGGGTTGGACTTCATGTTTTATTTGGGCTTTTCTTTAGAGTTATGGCCCATGTACTACTTTGCTCTTTAGTACTCTATTAACTATTGTTAAGTCCGTGGATTTCGTTTGTATCTGACATCGTGAAGTGCCTTGGTTTCTCCTAACATTTTCTGTATATTGTAAGGAGTAGCGTTTATACTTCAGGATTTGTCCTTAAATTTTTATCTGTGTAGCATTTCATTTAAATTAAAGATATTATTTAAATGGGGTGTTACAATTAAAGTGTATAAACATTCACATTATTACAAGATTGTGATAATAATATATTATAAATATTCAAAATATTATTTTAGTATTAATTACCTATATGAAAAATTATTACCCGGTTTACATATTAAAAAATATTTGATTTTTTATAAATTTTAATGATAAATACAAATTCTATTTTTTCTAAAATATTCAAATTTATCTTAAATAAATTTATCTTTTTAAAGTAAATTTAGATAGAGATTGAAAAATAAAAATAATATATTTTAAAATTTAAGAGATAAAAGCTGGTAAAATTTTCAGTTGAAACTGGATTTAGAGATTTAAGATTCAAAATCATACTTTGACCTAAATTTTATTGTGGGAAACAAAAACATTAAATCGAGTAAGAAGTGTTGCTTGTTGGTAGCGAGTGTCGAAGAGGTAAACGTTTCGTTTAAACCTCTTCATTGCATTCGCATACGATCCGTTTCCTCTAACATTAACAAAGATGGAGGATTCGAAACCACAACAGCAGCGAAAGAAAAATTACCGAAAGAGAAGCGCTCCTACAGACGAAGATCAACTTCCTCCATCTCAGAAAAACAACGAATCCGACGATGAGCGAGAAAGAAGGTTTGTCGCTTATTTCAATTCCACATTCTGATAGAAATTTTTTTGTCAGGGTTTTGGTTTCATTGATACTATTACTTTGTACAGAATGGCTCTGGAGGAAATCAAGCTTCTCCAAAAGCAGCGGGAAAGGAAATCGGGAATTCCAGCAAACCCTAGTTTGCAAGCGCAGAGTGGAACCGTCGGCGCTTTGGCTGCTAAAGCTGCTGAAAAGAACGACGCTGACGGCGGCGACAAGGATGAGCTCGTTCTTCAAGATACCTTCGCTCAAGAGACTGCTGTTTTGGTTGAAGACCCTAATATGTGTGTCTAAATTATATTATGTTGTGTTTGTGCTGAGGCATTTAAATTTTGATGGTTGTTGATGTTGGTGCAACTTGTTTGTTGATCAGGGTGAAATATATTGAGCTCGAGTTAGCGAAGAAGAGGGGAAGGAAAGTGGATGCTGCTGATCAAGTTGAGAATGAGCTGAAACGTGCTGAAGATGAACTTTATAAGATCCCTGAGCATCTTAAAGTGAGGGGCTCTTCTTTGTTTTGCAACTTACACTATTTATTGTTCTTTATTTTTCTTTATAGTTTATAGCATTAAAAAGGATGTGAATGATTTGTCTTACAGTGTTTGATACATCCTGCTCTTTCAGTATGTATTACCTTTTCTTGGATTCATTCTTCATTTAAAAATGTTGTTCCCTGTCAGGTGAAAAGGCGAAATTCAGAAGAAAGCTCTACTCAGTGGACTACTGGTATTGCTGAGGTTCAGCTTCCAATCGAGTATGCTTTCTCTTACTTGTGATTGCCTGTATTTGATGTTTTAATTATTTGTTGAAGAAGCATTTAAGAATTGACTGTGTTCGTATTATATTATTTTTTTCAAGTTAATCATAGGCTCTATGTTATTCATCTAGGGTATAAATTGATCTGCAGTTTGATTAGAATGGCAATGGCTGCCTTTTGTTGACGAGTTAAAACAAGACAGATCATGTTATTCAGTGTTTGGTGCTTCTTAAAAATAAATTATAATAGGACATGGCGTTAGAGAGTGGTACTTGTTTTGTTCCCCTGAAAGGGGTGGAACCAAGGAGGACATAATATTCTTTGTTGTCTGCACAGAAATGCTAACTTAGTGCCCGTACATGGAAACAAACTACCATACTTTAAGGACATTGTATGATTCTTGTTTATTGTATCTTTTTTTATCTATTTAATCAAGGGGAAAAAATGGTATAATTTATTTTAACGGATTTGACTTTGCATTTATATTTTTTTCCTGTTGAGTATGTTGGCTACGTTTTGTCTCTGTGATTTTTAGTACCCATGGTTGGAAACAAAAAACCAAACTTTATGAACTTCGGTTTTTCAGCTGAAGTGCTTTTGTTCAATGATTAATATTCACAATATTAATCTTTTCCATGGTTCGTTGCTTTTTAACCATAATAGATTCTCTCATATGTTGCAAGTAATTGTGGTGAATCTATTTGACGTGGAACAAAAAGATGATGTGTCTTAATCGATTTGATTTCATGTTTGCAGATATAAATTAAAAAATATTGAAGAAACAGAGGCTGCCAAAAAGCTTCTACAGGAAAGGAGACTTATGGGTCGGACAAAATCAGATTTCAGCATTCCATCGAGTTATAGTGCAGATTATTTCCAGCGTGGAAGAGATTATGCTGAAAAACTTAGAAGAGGTTTCATTTCCTTGATTCTGATATTTTAGAGTACATACGAATACTTGCTTGTTTACAGTCTTGATTTAGTTACCAATGTATTCATCCTGTGGCATTTACCATAATAGATAGAGGTCTGGCACTTTGTTGATTGTTTTAAAGCAATCTATATCCTAATCACTGACTAGCGAGCCCCCAATTTGCAGAACATCCAGAGTTGTACAAAGATAGAAGTTCACAGGATGATAGTTCTGGATCCAAACAAAATGATATAAGCACTGATGGCGCTGGAGCAGTACAGAGGCAGGCTGCAACAGATGAATTCATGTTAGAGCGCTTCAGGAAAAGAGAACGCCACCGTGTAATGCGGAGATGACATGAATGGTTGTGGCATACCTTGCAAAAGTCCATCAAAGATTGGTGGAGGTCCAGCTTCCGTTGATTGGGATGCCAATGCCATTGATTTTCACCAGTTCCTTAATTCAAACTGTTGTCAAAGATCATAGAGCTGCTTGAGCATTAATTTTTGTTGGTTCTCTTCTTTAGATAAAAATATATATATATATTTAGTCACCTCCAGCGGCCTGTTTGACTATTCAGTGGCTTATGTTGAGAGGTAGGAATAGAATTGTGATTATGAGCGCTTCTTTGATTGATCATCACTGACTTCCTGAGAGCCTTTAAGATATGGTGTAAACAGTTCTAGCGATGGCTAGAATGGTGATGGGGCCACCTACCTGCTTGTAAGCCGATTTGGATGTATAATATTGACTTTCAAAATATTTAATCTATCCATTGAAAAGTTTCCTCCTAGGTTCGTAATGATAAGTGCTTGTTCGAATCGGTGCTAACAGCCTTGTGTCAAATAATGTTTGTGTTACGATTTTAGATTCTCATATTTAATTTGATTAAAACTTACAGTAGATCTTCGTTCAATTGAGTTGAGTTAGACCCTTGACAATGTGATAAAAATCAACAATTTATACATCTTGTTCAATTGAGTAGACCCTTTGAAAATTTAATAAAAGTTAAAATTGATTGCGATGACAAGTAGAATCAATAGTAAGTGATTATACCTTGTGTAAAAGATTTAAGTTTGATATTCATTTTTAGTGCTAACACAAACTAAAATAGCTTATCGAAAGCCTCCTTAATGCTAACGTAGTAAGTAGGCATGTAAGCATGTTCAGATAATAAAGAAGTTACTTTTTTTTTGGCTGCAAAAGAAAAACCGTTAGCATAGAATGATGTTCTGCTTCGTGGGGATATTTTGACCAGTGTATTTGAACTACGACCCTTTAGAGGGATGATAGTAGTGGGTGATTAGTCTTCATAAGGATAAGTACTACAAGGTATCTTAGAATTACAAAAGCTGCTTTTTTTCCTTTGTCCAAACAGTGGAAATTTCAAGTGCGTAACTTGATCCACTTGTTCGAGCTTACATATTTGGTGGGCTTCATCGCGAAATGCTAGAATTTCGGAGCCACAATCCCTTGGAAAGCATACAAATTTAACATACATTCCTCGGATAAACTAATCAGAAACAAGATATAATTATAAAAAAGACGAGTGGAAGAATGGTGCGTAAAATTTGTATGTATTCTTCCATTCATGACTGAACCTTGCTGATGAAAGACTGGCCAAATCTCCAATTGGACGGTGCCACATCAAAAGCTGTGAGAGTTTTTCCATTGCTGAGTTGGATTCTGAAGGACAAGCTCTGGCCGTTGAGGTAGCTTAAGCTTTGCCAGTTAGCACCCCAATTCCTTGACATAGATTCCCAGTTACTCATTTTTGACCCTTTGATCCAAACCAGAGAGATATCCCCTGCTCCTCCTACGTTGCTTATAAGCACTAGTTCGAAATAGTCCTTCCCATTGATGGTAAATCTGATGCCTCCACTTCTTTTGCACCCAACTCTGCATCAAATTTCAACGTGTGTAAGTTGAGATAATTTTCACTTTCATAGTTAGAACATGCACAACGCAATATAACATACTTCCTGTATAAAATTGGGACAATTCCAGCCTTGTATTTGGCGATCATCTCAAAGGCAGGTTGAGACATGTCAAAGTGTGGTCTTGGAGGATTACACCAACCCCCATTGTCACTAGGTAGTGCAAAGTTTGGAGGGCAGAAATTTGTAGCAGTAATTGTAATGGAAGTGCCCCTTAGGCACCATTGGGGCACTTGACTTGCGTCACAAACTATCTGATAGCAACCACCACAAGACTTACCATCATTAAACAAAGCAGTGCTCAAAGCAGCTGTTTTTATTCCATAACCATCTGTGTTCAGATTTCCATACCCACATGCCCCACCTGTTCAATTCAAGTACAAACAAAATCTAGAACATCTTTTACCCATTCTAATTTAATTTACAAAAATAAAATGTACAACATCTTTTACCCATTGTTCCTGAGGCATCACTTCCACCATAGAAAGTTGCATGAGCTTTCAACCAACCTGCGGATGCTACTCTAAGTTCTGTGGTGAATAACACCACAAGTAGTATTAGACCACCGAAAACTACTTTTTCCATCTTCTCTATCTCTGAGTATGATTCTGAACTACGATTTTCTTAAGTTGCCGCTTAACATGACAAACTCTTATGATGTATTTATAACTGCTGGTTGAGACGTTTTTGCCCATAAAAAAATTGACTCAAACTCAAATTCGTATTATCGAACAAAAAAAAAGTGGTGTTGACCCAAAAACTAATAAAAAATAGAAGGCAGTTAGTTACGTGTGAAGAAGACTCAACCCATGAGAATTGTACCCAAAGCAACCATATAATGCTAATTGCTTTAATATTAATATTTTGATATTAGTATTCATCTTATATTTTCTCCATATGATTGTTTAGTCTCAATGAGCAGTGAAAGAACATGAACATGCATTGTTGGTCATAGGATCCGTGGTACGTAAGTGGTACAGTCAAATACAATTTGCAGATCAACTTGCTTCAAAGTAAATCATGCATAATATAGTTAGTGATAAGTTGTATAAATTATTTCTGAGTACTGTCAGAATGTTACACTATTTTAAAGGCAAACTAACTAATAAACAGATATAACAGAGAAGATTCTTCTCCTCCCACATTGTCAAAAGACCAACTATTTTATATGATTTTGCTAAAAAAATTAACCGAAACGGTTGAGATTAAACTAATTAGTTCGGCTATGTTCTTAACCTGAATACTGTGATTAAGAGGAATTAAAAGAAAAGCACTTTTAATAGCTCAAAGTTAAAACAGATTTTAGAAGTTCTTTGAAGATATAAATCAAGATGAAGCAATCTTTGCTTCACTTGTTCTCGTATGTTTTGAAAAATGTAACACACCTTTGTAGACATTTTTGTAATACACTGTTTGTTAATAGTTGGATAGAATTTACATAAGCATTGCTAAAAAATTAAATTTCACTTGTTAGTCACCTTCCTTATTTAATAACAGGAAAAATATTGAAAACGCATCAGTATTTGTTGAATGATACAAAGTCAATTCTTACACGCAAGAAAATGGAAGAAAACACGCATTAATGGTAGAAGTAACATGCAATGGCCTATGATCTTGCTTATGAAAATGGAAACATTTTATATTGCAACTGCTAAAGAAGTTTTGACAATGATAATAAGTCAGCTATGAAAATGCTCATGAATGTATGGCATATAATGTGCCTTATCTGGTGGAGCTACGCCCATATGGCACATGGCTGATGCATTCCTTGTCATTGCCATGTTCACCAAACCACTGCTTCACATATGAGACATTGCTGAGTGTGAACAACATATAGCTAGTGTTGGAAACTATCCTCTTAGTTAGAAACGAGATTCAACTTTAGATTATGTTAACTAAGTATTAACTCTTTCATTATAAAGGATTTATTTTTCATGACAATATTTTGTTTGCTAGTAAGGTAGAATACAAACATAAAAGCAAAATAAACATTAACTGTAAACAGAAGAATTTAATCTTCTGTTAATTTCTTCAAAATGTACGGACAAATTAATTTTAACTTTTATTATGTCCTCTACAAAAGAAGCTTCCTCCAAACATGTTCTTACCCTATTCTTCTCACATTCTCACTTATATGTTTTGTATTACACCGACACATATTCTATTAATTTAAACCAAATCAACTAGTATTTCCTTATGAACTTACTTGGTTAGAATTTAGTGAAAGTAATTAAAAATGCTAAACAAAATTTAAAAATGAATATAAGCTATATGATTCACTTTTTTTTTTTGGTTTAATTACTCGTATAGTACTCAGTTTGGGGCTAGTGTGTCAATTAGGTACCCGGTTTTAAAAAAGTGTCAATTGCATTTCAACTTTTGAAAATTGTTTCAATTAGGTCCCTTTCAGACAAAGTTGACTAACGTCGTTAGTCAACGTGTCACGTGTCAATCTGTGATTTTTTTTTATTTTTTTAAATTTTTAATTTTTTTTTTAAATTTTTAATTTTCTTTAAATTTTTAATTTTTTTAAAAAAAATTAAAAATACCACGTGTCAAGTCCTTGTGTGTGACACGTGGCATTGTCAGTGCCACGTGGCATTGCAATGCCACGTGTCAGTATCACTATCAGATGTCATTGTGTTTATTTCGATTTAGTCTCCATTTATGTTTTTTCGTTTCAATTTAGTACCTACTTATGTGTATTTGATTCAATTTTGACCTAATATTTTTTAATAATTAAAATATTTAAAATTAAAAGTATTTGATATTTATATTAAAATTTAGTGGTAAAAGTCATTTTATTAAGTCATTTTTAATAAAAAAAAAATTAGTATAACATTCATACCAATAGAAATTTTGATTTAAAATTAGTAAGAGACAATATTGTTCTATTTTGAAAAAAAAAATTAACAAAACATGAATACTTAATAAAAAAGTAATTAATAAAGTAATATGTTAAAAAGTCGTTTTTAATAAAAAATACTAGTATATCATTTATACAAATAATAAATTTGGTCTGAAATTGAGAGAAATATTATAAATATTAGTACTTAATTTTGTAAAAATATTTATACTTAATTATTTTTAATCTTATAAAAAATGGATTACAAAAATATTTTAAGTATTAAAAAAAATTGGGACAAAATTGGATCAGATACACATACTTAGCTACTCAATTGAAACAAAAAAACATATATGGAGACTAAATCGAAATCAACACAATGACATGTGACACTGACACGTGGCATTACAATGTCACGTGTCACACACAGGGACTTGACACGTGGCATTTTTAATTTTTTTTTTAAATTTAAAAAAAAATTAAAATTTAAAAAAAATTAAATTTTTTTAAAAAGAAAATCAAAAAAATCACATATTGACACGTGGTATGTTAACTAACAGCGTTAGTCAACTCTGTTTGAAAGGAACCTAATTGAAACAATTTTCAAAAGTTAGGATGCAATTGACACCTTTTTAAAACTGGGTACCTAATTGACACACTAGCCCAGGTACTATACGAGTGATTAAAACTTTTTTTTTTTTTTTCTTTAACTTAACTAAACTTGCTGATAACTTGTTTTAGAGACTTCCAAATTCAAAATAAGTATCATTGTGATTTGATACTTTGTTGTTATTGGGTCTTAACTATAGAAGGCCCAATCTTTGGACTTTACTTTCCATTTTGCAATCTGCAGCCTGATACGAGAAAACGCACGCATTTCAATTTTTGCACTTGTCATATTCTTTGTTTCTCGTTTGTCGGTTCTTGGTGAGTCATCGATGCTTATTACTCAATCAATCATCTATCATCTATCTTAGTACATTGTTTCTTTCGTTTCTAATTTTTAATGTCTTCGATTCTGCTTTCGCTTCAGGTTTGGGTTGTCGCTAACGTTATTGTGTTATTTGGAGTGATTCTATACTGAATATACTTTTACCTTGCTTTCTTATTTGGAATGTTCAAATTCACTCACTGTGATAGGGTTTTGGTCTAGTTAATTGCAATTTAGTCTAATAGATGTTGATTTATTTTCATTCTTAGATTAATTTTGCGAATGTGTCGGTTATACTCATAAAGTTGCTTTTAGGTTGTGGACATTAACATCATATATGGTTTAATTTGTACCTTTAGACGTCAATGTCAACTCTAAGCACAGAAAGCGGAGGATCGAGGAAACGAATGAAACTGGAGGCAATTTTTTTTTTATTCTTTTCAATCTTTTTTATGTCTTGAATTTACCTTCCATTCTATTCGGCATCATTTAGTATTTCGTTTTTTATTTCATAATAAATAGGTGGAAGAAAAGGTGGGAGATGAAGTGGAATCAAAGACCGTAGAAGAAGAAGAATTTGAGGCGAACATTGTTGGGTCCGAAGAAATGGAACTCAATATCTCTCTTATTCTTGAGAAGATTGAGAATTATACTCAAAGGGTAGCTATGTTTAGTTATACACCGTGTGAAGCTTGGGATCGTAGTGTATAATTAAGTCATTTAATTCTTTCACATGCTGAACGAATTGCATGTAGGTATCTGAGCTCCTAGAATCAGGGAAAACAATGCTAAGGGCGCTAACCGATGAATTTGAAGAGAAAATTGTTATGTGAGCTGTGAAGTTGTCACTAAACATTCAGAGATGAAAACTCTTTTACTTTTTTAATGTTGTTGTCTTTCTATGATTTGATCGTTTTAACTTCACATTATGTAGGATACACAAGCATCAAGTCGAAAAATGGCAGGAAGAAATCAGAGAATTGCGTGCACTTGATGCTTCAAATGAGGAAGCCAATGCTCTTCTGCATAATGCTCGATATCTTCTTCAGCCCATTCGTGATAATTAGTGAGGCTAAATTTCTGATGTCTATGTACAGTCGTTAACATAATCGTTAATCGTTCACCCTTGTTTCCCTATGCATTAATAAGAAAAATATATAACTTTTTTTTTTCTATAAGCAAGAAAAATATATAACATTGGTATGAGTTTTTTCATTGTTCGTAGCAATTGTACAGAGAGTTTACAATAACTCACGCAACCAATTAAACTCTCTTTACTTTGGTAGGAGTTTGAATGTGTGCTATGATACCCGGGGAAATACTCGAGCAGTATTCATCATTAGGAATTTATGACTGGATTAGTTAGAATTGTACTGTGGTCCATCATCTGGTTAATCTTAATGTGCTATTTATACTCATCAAAATTGGTTAATAGGGTTGGTGGGTGAGGGAATAATAGAAATTTTACTATTAATAATAACACTAGGCAAATCTGTCGAATTTAATTTCGACAGCAGGCAATTTAAAAGCAAGAAAGGTGTTGCTTCAATTTAATTTAGCAAGTACTTCGTCATCAAAAGGTCTGTGTCAAGTCCTTACTTTTTATTGCATTTTTTTTTTTATTTGAACTTGCCTTTTCTTGAATTCAATTTGTTTTTACCGATTTCCCGATTATGAGTTGACCTAGCCTAATATTTGTAAGGTTTGATGTTGAGATGTATGTTCACATGCAGGTTTTCATAGGTTTGCGGATTGAGGGAAAATTCATGAGATCTATAATGTCTTACCATTTACCTGGATCCCATTTGTCCATTGATGGATGTTGTCTCTATATGGATATACATAGAAAATGTATAGATGGTTAAATAAAAAGGGAAAAAAACTCAACATTACCAATTTAGTGTTGCTTTGCTTGGCAGCAAGTGAAGGATAAAACTGTAAAGTTTATAGATATAGTACACTGTGCAGGAAGTTAACTTTTGTAGCTTGATTTGTATTCTGCTATATACTTATTGGCTAACAATAGGTTGAGATTAGCGTACAAATATATGAACATTGCATTGAAGAGAACAATTAGCCATCAGTGGGAATAATGATAGAATATGCATGTTATTTCAATGTGTTTTTACTCTAGTCTTTGTGGATAGGTTCCCTTGTTCAGTAGTCATGAGTCAATGCAAGACATGAACCACACAAAGGATAAAAATACTCGCGGTAGTGATTAATATACATTTGATGGGTCTCATCGTTAACGCTATTGAAGTACATGACAGTGCTGGCAGATATAAGTTACGCTGAAGCAACGATTACGCTGCGAATGAGGTGACTGGAGGAAGCAGAGATCAATTATGGGTTATATCCTCCTGTGGCTTTTTTTCATTTAGCATGGATTTGGGTCAAAATGCTTGTTAAATTCATACAACTTCACTTTTAACTTGGACAAAGAAAATGAAACATAATTGTTGTTTGGACACTATTCCGGATTTGTTTTTCCAAATTATTGAATTGCGAACATATTTTGGTCAGTGGTCCCAAATTACAGCTGGGAAAGAGGGGGTCCGGAGAAGTGTAGGAAAGCCAGAGTAAGCAAAAAATTCATTATGTTTTAATGTGGTTTTCATTAAAAAGTATTGGCGTAATTTAGCTTTTAATATTTATATTTATTTTCGGAACACTTTGTAAGTTCTTTAATTTTTTTAGGTTAAATTATACTTTTGGTCCCCATTTTCGTAGTAAAATTTTGAATTTGGTTTCTCAATTCTTTTTTATTTCAATTTGGTTCCTATTTTGGAAAATTTGATGCAATCAGGTCCTTTTAGTTAGTGGTGTAGTAACGGTGTTAAATGGGGTGTCACGTGTGAGCTTATGGATTTTTTGAATTTTTTATTTTTTATTTTTTTAAAATTTGCCATGTGTTAAGCTGACAGCGTGCCATGTGGCAGTGACAATGCCACGTGTCACTATTATGCCATGTATCATTTTCTTATTCTCGATTTGGTCCCAGTATTTTAATTTTTGTCTCAATTTAGTTTCGATTTTTGTAAAAATTGTGCAATTTTGTCCCTTTCCAAATTCAAACCAAATTTAATCTCTATATAAATGTGCACAAATATTTCTATCAAAATTGATATTTCAAATAAATATTTTTAACAAGATTAAATTTATTTTAGTTTATATTTTACATTAAATTTTATTTAAAATTGTTTTAAAGTTGTTAATAGAAACTAATGTTAATAAGAAAAATTCGTAAATTATATTGATATTTTAGTACATTATACTTTAACATTTTTTTTATTTGAATTTATATTTTAAATAATTGCATATTTTTAAAATATGTAAAATTCAATAATTTCTATACAAATGTTTTAGTTGGTATAAAAATAACAATTATATAATTTAAGAGAAATTAAGTAACAATAAAAAACAAATAAGTTTAAAATTTGAAAATAATTTTAAGTAAAATTGAATGTAAAATAAATTTAAATAAACTCAGTTTTATTGAAAATATATAATAAAAATATCAATTTGAATAAAAAAAATCAAATTTAATAAAAATATTTGTATAACATTTTATAATTTTTGTTTCAATTTGGAAGACGACGAAATTGTATCATTTTTACAAAAATTGGAACTAAATTGAGACAAAAATTAAAATATAGGGACCAAATTGAGAATGAGAAAATGACACATGCCATAATAGTGACACGTGGCATTGTCACTGCCACATGGCACGATGTCAGCTTGACACATGACAAATTTTTATTTTTTAAAAAAAAATTAAAAAATCCAGAAACTCACACGTGGCACTCCATTTAACACTAACACTGCTACTACACCACTAACAGAAAGGACTTAATTATATCAAATTTCTCAAAATAGGGATCAGATTGAGATAAAAAAAATTGAGGGACCAAATTCAAATTTTACTACGAAAATGAAAACCAAAAATATAATTTAACCATTTTTTTATTATTATAATCAAGAGGTATGATTCCTCTCACATCAGGTTGGCTTATAATTAGGGTAAAGCGATGATTTCATAAGTAAGTTAGGATTGAATCCCAAATCTTAAGATAAGAAATTTTTGTGTTACAATTATTTTTCCTAATAGCCTAAAGCTATAAGTGTAAGATGTACAAAATAACTAAAATGTAGAATTAGTTTTTATAAATGATACTTGATTGTTTTATTATTAAAAAGATTGAATTATAAATAAAAATGGTTAATTTGAGTTTTATTTTATAAAAAATACATTCTATATAAAAATTATTTTTTGTCTTTTCTTTATCTTTTTCCTAAATTTGTAATCTCATCTTTCATTGAATTGAGGTTGAGGTTTTTTTTAGATAGAATATCCTGCTAGAGTTAGAACTTTTAAAGCAAAAGTTAAGTTAGGATTTTGGTTATTTTTTCAATAACGAGGATTAAATAATCCGGTAGTACAAATGTTGTGATCACTATTTTTGTTGTAATAAACGTAGCTTGTTGATTTAACTGGTCCAAATGAATTATAATTGAAAATGTGTTAAGAATTTTGATATTGAGAAGTCGGTATGGTTGTATGAATTGTTGATTTTACCTTGATATATTATTTTGGTTAATTGATTCTATCTAAATACAATTGCAAATTTAGACTAATTGATGATATGATATATCAGTATACTTGTTGAAATTATACAAATTTGTTGTGCACGTTAGTTGGTCATTGGGCAAAAAGGTAATTTTGAGATTATAGAGAGTTCACTTGGCGTGAGACTCTTTGGATGAGCCTTTGAGAAAAGCTCTTGGAGGTCTTATTCATTGGATGAGTAAACCACTTGTTGGATGAAAATCTCTTAGTGAAAATCTAGTGAGCTCAGGTTGGTGAGGTCGTTGGACGAGTTTTATTCTCGTTAGGTGAATTTATATACTTGTTGGGAAATCAACTCCTTTTTTGTTGGTAAAAAAACTTTTGTTAAAAATTTAGAGAGTTTAGGAAGGGGTTTGTCACTAAGCAAACCATTCCTTGGTTGGGCAAGCACCGTGTTAGAGGTGACTCACTTGGCGAAAGAATATGGTAGCTGAGCGAGAAGTTGTTTTATATATGTTTTAAGAATTTGAAATAAAATGATGGATGTGGTTGACATTGGCGAAACTTGGACCCAAATTTTAGGAGGGTCAAATTATATTTTTTATATATAATTTTTTTATATTAAAAATAAATAAAAAAATCCTCACATCATTTTCTCTATTCAAAACAAGCACATATAATAATAGAATCCAAAAAAATATGATAATAATATATATGAAAGTGTAACATAAAGTTTATTATCAACAATTATATATTAAAAAAAAGTAAAAATTACCTTTAGTCATAGTGTTTCTCAAAGCTCTTTGAATTATTTTAAATCTTGAATAATTGAATCAGTACTGATGTTTGTTGTAATATCCCTTGCAATATAGATTATCATAATGTTTGCTATAAAAAATTTTAAAATCTATAAAAAAATAGAAAACAATCAAAAAAAGTTAAAACATGTTGATGACAATCAACTCAATGCCAATTAGAATTCAATGAAAATCAATTCAATTACATGTAACAATGAAAACATTTGAGTCAGGTCGTCCGCTTGATTTTTTTACTAAAAAGATAGCACGGTAAGCAATATGCAAAATCTTTTAATGACGAATATCGAATACTCGAACCATGAAGGGAATAAGCTAAACTAGGCTAAACTAAGTGTATTGAAATCTTCTTAGATAACCATCTTTACTAGACAACGAATAATTTTCTAGGTGCATTTGATATGGATCCCATTTTAGATAAGTCCTTTGTACCTCATCAATTGGATTTGGTGAGTATTGCCAAATTTGATGATGTTTTCCCGAATCACGTTCTAAAGCATTTTCAAATTCATTATATATAACTTTAGGAACTTTAGAGAGTTGTTTTTCATTTTCTTCAATTTTTGGATTATGGTGGAGTTTCTCAAGTTTAGATGACATATATGCATTTTTTTGTCATCTTCATCACAAACATTCTTCTTGAAAAAAGAATCAATTCTTCTACTCTTTATCATAATTTTTCTAATATAAATTTGTCACATCTAACCTATTTAGGAAAATATAAAATTATGAATACTTCAAATTAAATCTCAAAACCAAGAGTCAATATTTTAAGAAAATTAACATCTTCTAAATTATTAGTTTCCCTTATCTTATAGCATATTCCTAATATTGTTCTTTCCTTATACAACTTCAAAAGCTAAAATAGTTATATCTACATAAAGAGAGTTTGATCAACAATTAGAGCATGATTTTATGATCATAAAGATATGCCTAGAGCGTAGAAAAACCACGTACAAGAGGGAAACATGTTGTTTCGAAGAAAAAAAAAGGTAGAAAATGAATTTACTCAAAAAAAAGAATTGTTCGGTCCAAAATGTTCCTTAACTCCTCAATTTGACTCGTTTGATTTTAAAAATGATAAGAGATTAATGATAAAAATTAAAACAGAAAGAAGAATAGAGAAAAAGATAAAGATAATGAAAAAAAATCAAATAAATAAGCAAAATAAATTACATCAGAAATCAAATAAAAAAGAAAAATAAATTACAAGAAAGCATACTTTTTATATTTATATAAAACTTTTTAAAATTAAATTATATAAATAATATAATGATATATAAATATATTTTTAAAAAATAATATAAATGAAGAAAAGAAGCGTTGGGGAGCGACTCCCCTGTCATGCTTAAATTCCGCCCCTCATAGTGAGTAGAGCCTGAATGTTTGTGCCAAAAATCTAATGTGAGTGTACCGGTCTAACAAAGTTTGAATGTTTATGAAAAGTCATTAGAAAAATACAAAACCTCTAAGTTTAATTTAATATACTATTCTTCAAAAAAATAAACAAAGTGTCTAGTTTATTTTATCTGTAAATATATTATAATGTACCCAATGAGCCAACTCCCTTGATGTATATATAAAGTTGTTACAATAAAATTTTTTAAATAACAAAAAATATTATATTAAATAATCACACCTTTTTAATTATTTTTTACTTATTTTTATTTGTTAAAAATATTATATTAAATAATCAATTTTTTTATTTTTTTTCCTTATTTTTCTTTGTTCGAGATTAATAACTTCGCACGGAAAGTTTTGATAGAATCACTTTCTAACTTAAAAATATATTTAAAAAAAAAAAACTTAAACATTCTTTTAATAAAATGGTTACATTATAACTTATGCAGATTGATACTAAATTATGACATATTAAATTAAACCAACCAAAACAAATATTAACCATTTCCCTAGTTTGAATGCAAACAATACAGTATTATTTTATAAAACGTTTTATAAGTATTCATAAAAAAATTAATAATTTTTGGATTATTTTTATTCATCATTTTCTTAATTTATATTTATATTTTTTTCATTTTAAAATATGAAAACTATCGAACAATTGTCATTTAATAGGTAGTTAATTCTAGCGTACAGAAAGAATTATTTGCAAAAATAATAAATTTTGACTATCAATTAGATTAAAATAAAAGTTCTATACAAAATCACAAAATTTAAGCCCGAAAAGATTATTATTTAACCAAATTGATTTACCTAAATAATTGATCTATAAATAAAAATAATACAATCTAAATTAGTGTACACATTAATTATAACTTAAAATTATACCTAAATTAATGAATTGAATTTTTATTTTTAAGGAATTATATATTGTAATTGTGTACCAGAGAACCTAGAAAATCACATTAAAAAAGTGTTTGTGTTTAAAATAATGAGATCCTATTATTATTATTATTTTAATAATAAACCGCTTATATATAAATAGAAATTTCATAAAAGATTTCATTATTTAGAAAATACTATTTCTCTAACATTCCGTCCTCTAAATTCTCTTTGACTTCTCTCTAAAATATCTTACCATTCTCTCATCTTTTTTGAAATCAGAGACCGCCAGAGTGATCACTGCGGTGAGATCTCCAAGTCTGTCTGATCAGAACCTTGAATTGAGTAAGTTATAATTATGCTCTTTTTTCGGTCTTTTCTTGAAAACCTTGTATGTGTTGTAATCTGTATCGTATGTGAGGTTTGCGTATCTTGTAAAAAAATTCTCTGTCGATCAGTGACTCTAATGATGTTCACTGATCATGTTTCTGATAATTTTAGGTTGATTTGTGAGCATCGGCAATGGAAAAGGGGTTTTAGGTTTTTGGCAGTAGATTGTGCGAGTTAATCAGGTAAGGGAAGCTGATAATTTAATTTAATTAGAGGATACAATGAATTATGTGTAATTAGAATTGATTGTTTGAAGTATGATGGAATGTGAATTGTTTGATGTTTGGTATAAGTGAAATTGTGATCGTATTGTGTGGATTGAGGTTGAATTGGAAAATGAACACTTGAATCATGGCTCTAATTGGTATCATCCCACTCTGCTTAAAAACCATTTTGAAAATTAGACAACACTGCCATGGATGTGCCAACACCATTTTGAAAACGTCAGATAAACTCAACAAAATTTGGTTAAAAAGACTAAATTTATGCATTTTTAAAGATGAATGACTAAACTGCTAAAAAGTTTTAAAGAGGAATTAATTTCAAATTTCACTAAAACTTGAGGGACAAAAATATATTTAACCCTAATTTTTTTAATATGGATAATTATTTAAGATTTAAAAATAATTACTAAAATAACAAAAACATAAATAATTATTTTATATGAAATAAAATTGAAAATTAATTTTTTATTATAAATTATTATTTAAATTTAAAAAGTAATTAATTATTAGAAGGATAAAATAAAAAAAATAAAAGAAATGGGATATATATATATATATATATATATATAGATATAGATATCATAATATTGTTTATTTTTTATGATTATATTATATTCTTTCTTTTTAAGACCGGGGTTTAATTTGCTCACACCTTCTCCGCAGCGCGACTCAGCTAGGGTTTACAATTTCGCAATACAGAAAACATGGCGACCGTGGTGCCAACCTCCGAAGAAGACGCTGCACTCACCGTCGTTCGATTCGCCTCTGAACTTGCCTGGGCCGACGCCGGTCCCGAGGTTTTTCTTCTTAACTATTCTCTCTATCTTCCACTGTCTTCAGCTTGCTCTGTGCTTTTTATTCCGTGTATTTGTGGATGGTTTCTTTATTTTGCTTATTTTGTTTGTTTTTGTATGAGATATTTGATTCCGCTTGTCTGCTAGGGACATGATAGTTTGTTCACCATATACGGTCTATATGCTTAGTTGAGATGCCCGTAGAACTTAAAATTGAATCCGAATTTGTAAAACAACTGTGATTTTGGATTGAATACTCAGATTTTGGATTTCTGCGGCATTATTACTTTGTTGTAGAAATTTCCAGATTCAATTCACTGTTCAGACAATGAAGAGTGGGAGTGACTTTTAATTGTTCTTTTGGTAGGTTGGATGGGAAGAGATTGATTTAAGATTATCAGGAATAGTATTTTTGTACGTAGTTGTAGGGTTTGTTGGTCTACGTTAATTTTCTCTTTTGCTTCTATATACTGTCACGCTTCTTTTTTATATGTGATGCATTGTTGGGTTCTTGTTTGAATTTGGTGTTTGTATTATTCACTAATTTAGTTATTCCCTTCATATCTTGTCAGGTTGCTGAGCCGCAAGTTAGTAGACTCTGCATGGAAGCTGAAGAGTTCATTGCTATGGGAAAGTGGTTGGAGCTAGCATCATTGATGATTACCTCTGCTGAATTGATTTTCTCTAAGGTTTCTGAAAAAGGTAGAGTTATCTTTCTTTTCTTGATATTGATATAAACAGCTTTTGATGTATGCTATTATCTGTGCCGCATCCTTTTCCAACTCTGCCACTTTGGTTGGTTGTGACATTGTTGACCTGCGATATTCACTGCCTTTTTTTTCTTTATTCTGTTGCATTTGTAGCTTCCTTATTGGTTGTTCATTTCTCACTTTTTGTTTAGAATCCAGTTTGTTATTACATAGAGAACTGCTCAGGGTGACATATGTGCCATTAATGGTTCAGCAAAATGTGTGTTAACAAGTTCTGTCATATCTTGTACCAGATATAGAGTCCATCTTCACTATCATTTGCAATCTTGTTACAAAGACTGCGAATCCAGATGAAGCAATGGAGATTGTAAAAGTTGTGACTGCAAAAATACTTCAGCAGCCAAATGAAAAGCCTGTCGTGCGATTGAAAATGTAATATCACATGCTGCTTGGTTTAAAATTTCTGGTGATGCATTATGGTCTGACTATTTATTATTATTTTCTAAATATCTTTCCGTATCTTTTCTCTACAGTTTGATCAATCTGTATAATCTTTTGGAGACTCCATACTGCCAGTTTTATGTCTACATGAAGACACTGAATTTAGCTGTTGATGGGAAAGTCACTGAATTCATTATTCCTTCATTCAAAAAGATTGACAACTTCTTGAAAGACTGGAAAATTGGGATACCGGAACAGAGAGAGCTCTTTCTTGCTATCTCTAATATTTTGAAGGAAAATAAAAGGTATAGCAGTCAATTTTACTTTTGTTCTCTTTACCTCTCTTCAGAGTGGGAGTACTACTTGGGTTTTTTCCCATGAGACTGCTCTCCTATGCAACAACAATTTTCTATCCATCTTTCAGTCTTCTTACCTTTTTTTTTTCAAACATGTAATTAGTGTTTCGTCTTGATTTATCTCAGTGTGTCAAAGGATGCTTTAAAGTTCCTGACCAGTTATCTGGCAACTTTTGTGGGAGAAGATGCCCAAGTTTTGAGTGAAGCCAAGGAGGAGGCTGCACATGCCATTGTGGAATTTGTTAGGGCTCCTGACATCTTTCAGGTACCTTGTCCAATATGTAATTATGATGTTTGAATGGTTGTATGATCTTACAGTTTCAGCTTCCTATGTTGAACTATTTTTAGGAGTTGAGTTTTTGTTTCGTCGGTAGTAATATCACAAGTTTTTCAATAGGTTCTGTTGCTTTGATGGTGCATGATTATCTGGTCTGTATCTGGATGTGTATAATTATATAGAAGTATGATACAGTGGAAATGACAATTTTCTGACCAGTACTTAAACAGATAAGGTGACTAGGGCACTTTCTTGTTATAGCCTTAATAGGTCATCTTTATTTAGAAATTGCAATTTATTTTTTGTTGTGGAATTTTACATAGATATTTAAGTTTGCCATTTCTAATGCTATTGTTGATCTATATTGCTTCGAGTTCTAGAAGTGCATTCACTAAGTTGATTATCCTGTAGTGTGATTTACTAGACTTGCCGGCTGTTGCTCAACTGGAGAAGGATGCCAAATATGGTTTGTTATATGAGCTTCTTAAGATTTTTGTTACTCAGAGGCTGGATGCTTACTTAGATTATCATGCTGCAAATTCCACCTTGTTGAAAACTTATGGTAAATACTGTTCATGACCGAATATCATTTAGAAGTAGTTACATAATTACGTTCTACTTTATGTTACTATCAAAAAAATTTGATGTTATGATTTTTGTAGGCCTTGTACATGAAGAATGCATTGCTAAAATGAGGCTGATGTCATTGGTGGATCTTAGCTCCGATGCATCTGGCACCATTCCATATGAACTTATCAGGGACACACTTCGGGTAAATTTGTATTTTTATTTTATGTTTTGTAATTGTGTTCTTCCTATCATAATTGAAATCTTGCAATGTCCCTTTCAGATCAATGATGATGAGGTGGAACTGTGGGTGGTTAGAGCAATAACTGCCAAGTTAATTGACTGTAAGTTGGATCAAATGAATCAAGTAGTGGTTGTTAGGTATGTTTTACCTCTATCTATTGTCTTTCTAACCTACTACTACCTTTCTATACACTGGACACGTGAATGTGCACCTCTTGACCATGACTATTTTTGTTGAGCATCATATATCTCCCCATGTCGAGAATTTGTTTTGCTGTTATGCACACTTTAATGCAAGTGTTAAATGTGCAGTCATCCTACTGATCGTGTGTTTGGTCAGCACCAATGGCAGGCATTGAGAACAAAGCTAGCGACATGGAGGGTAAATACTTTCTCGTCTGTAATTTTTAGAATTATAATTAGTTATACCATAATTCACACAAATATTGATACTACTACTATTCTTATACAACCATCCACATAGTACGCGTATGATAATTGAATTCATAAATTCATTTTAAAAGGAAAGAACTATCGTAGCTAATGTTTTCTATTCAGAATTTATTGTGACCTTCAATATCATGAGTAAATATTTTAAGATTTGAAAAGCCTGTCAATTTGAATTATGGTGCCTGTTGTAATGCTTGACATTTTTAATAAATAAAAATAGAGTTTGTGTGCCTCAAACGAAAATTTTCATCTATGAATTATTGTTGGTTTGTACATTTTATACACACATATACATATACATATACATATACATATACATACATATATATATATATATATATATATATATATATATATATATATATATATTCCTGGAGAATGTTTGATTAAATATTTTCTATTTCTAGGGAAATGTTGCAAATGTTATCAGTACTATTCAGGCCAACAAAATAACGGAAGATGGGCCCCAGGCTGCCCAAGGTTTGGTAGCTCGGTGAGGACGTTTTCAAGTGAGGCAATTAGCTGAGTATCAAGATTTTATCCAAGTGAAATTTTTTGATTTTGAAACAGAGTTTAATTTGTTTTGTTACAAGTTCATAAATTTATTTTAGTTGACTACTGAGTCTAATTGTACTACCCAACTTTGGGAGAGAGCTATTAGTATTGAATTTTATATTTTGTTGACATGCCTCACGATTGCGTCGAGGATATTCCCCCAGTCTTCGAACGAACAGCTAATTTATGGTTTATCTTCACTAAAAATTGTGCAATGAGTTTTCACATTAGGTCATGGGTGCTTTCACCTTAAGTTTTATTGACTGTACACCATAGCTAGAGTGAAAGTCAGAATTTCCGGTCTTATCTTCTCATCATTTCAGTTGGAGTTTAAAAATACCCTATTTGCCGAATAGCTCTTGCGAAGATGATACCTTTTTGCTGTTTGAATCCGAATGGCTCTTAAGACAATAAATGTTGACTTGTCCTCAATATTATTGAGTCGTGTATCTCGCAATAGCTAGAGGTGATACATGTAATGTGTGATGTTAAAAATTGATATCTAACCATCATTATTCTGCTTAATAAAATTTTGTACAGTTACCAGATTTTATGGCATTTTTTCACTTTCCTCAACAAATAAGAAATTGTCACGTTGAATAATCTCTTCCAAAATTTGCAGACTTTAAAATGAAACATGAACTTATGTGAACTAGAAAGATCAGATACAATTGAAACTTGAAGTAATTTTCTTCTGAACAAATGGTGGTATTTTGGTTACTAGATACCAGAAAATGGTCACTGACTTTCGTGTAATAACAATGATGCACGTTGTAGATATATATATTTATCATATAAGCTTTGTTCATTTGAGTAGATAGATTTGTAGGAGAGGGAAAAGATGGATTTGAATAGATTTAAGAGTGAAATGTGTGTTGTTCTTTTAAGAAATTTAGAGATGATTGTGAGTGAATTTGGAAGTAAAATTTGTGAGAGTTTGTGAATAATTTGATATGATAGATAAAAAAAATGTTTTAATATATAAAAAAAAGAGAATTACCATTTTACCCTTTAAGTAATAAGTAGTATAAATTAGTATTTATATGAGTTATAATTACTTTTTAAATTTTTTGTTTAATACTACAAATAAATTACAAAAATAAATAAAACAAATTAACTTTTTTCATAGTATTGTAGCAACACATTAAACTCCACCACCAACCAATGTATCTGCCTTCATTAGTGGACAAGCACACAAAATCTCTACTTCAAAGTCAAATGCTTTATTAGGGTCAAACATGTAATTGCATAATAAATGTACACTATTTTTCTTCTTTTCTCTTAATCGGATCAAATCGGATCAAAGATGGTTATTACTTTTTCCTCCGCAAATCCGTCTCACCATATCACTCAAAATCTATTGAAACGAACGTCTCTTCCACTTGCTTTTCAATCCTCATCTACAGAAAATATTCTGAAACGAACACAGCGTTAATTGCTAGTCAAGATTTCTTTATTCATGCATTTTGAAGGTAATTTAGTAAATATCACTCTTATTTATCTGATAGTTTATAGTTTGTTAATCCACAAATGCATGTATATTTTTTTGTTTTATTTTTACGGAACCGGCTCAATTGATTAGAGTTTAATTCACATTATCAAAATAAGTTGAATCCAACCAGATTGACCACCAATAGAGTGTGGTTGAGACGAACTAATATTTTATCGTGTCTTTCCTAAAACATTTTATCGTGTTATAACACGTTTAGTAAATTATTTGGAATATATTATTTTGGTGAATTGTTTTAAATTTTAGGTTTAATTACTCTTTTGATTTTATTTTTATTTAAAAATGTTAAATTAATTTTTTAATTTTTTTAAATTTTAACTTTATTCTAATTTTAAAAAAATTGATACAATTTGATTTTTTTGTGTAATTTTTATAATAAAATAAAAAATTTTAATCAAAACTGAAATTGTTAAAAAAAGTAATTTATTTTATTAAAATAATTAACATAATCATAATATCAATTTTAATAAAAAAATATTAATTCATTTTAAAAAAAAATAATAATAATTAAATTATATCAATTTTTTTTTAAAATTATGATCAAATTAAAACTTCACAAAACTGAAATCTAATATTTTTAAATAGAAATAAAAAGAAACAAAAGAATAATTAAACTCAATTTTTATTATTTTCTGATATAAAGTGTCGGATGGGATGCTAAATCGCCCGGCCCAGTGTCAGGAAAAGATTTACTCAGGCGGCTGGCAGTGTTGGAAAGTACTAGAAGGATTTCAAAGATGAGTAAAGAGAGATGAAGTGAGTGTTGTGATAACAGCAGAAGGGAACAAACACGACAATGGGTTCTTTGTGTGGCCGAGGCACACTAACAGCAATACGTCGCACTTTAATCTTCACCTCCAACTCTAGCATTAACCCTAACTCCTTTTTCACCACCTCCCTCCCCCACGCTTTTTCCTCACTACTCTTACCCCGCACCGTTCATCGTCATCTCTGTTCCACCAAAACCCCCGTCGACACCAAGCTCAACTTCTCCCTCTCCGACTCAGACTCCGAATCCGACGACCAAAACAACAATACCCACAAAGAGAATAGGGTACTCCCACCCCCTTACGACCCCTTCAGCAAGAAGCCCGCAATAGAAGACCCCAAGGACCCAAAGGACTTGCAACAGATTTTCCATGACATGAGGAGCGGCGATGGGTTGCTCAACCACGCCGTGAAGATGTTCGACGCATTGTCCAAAGAGGGTCTGACCCACGAGGCGCTGGAGCTCTTCGCCCAGATCAAGGACAAGGGCCATATGCCCGACGTGGTGGCCCACACCGCCATCCTCGAGGCCTACGCTAACGCTGCACAGCCAAAAGAGGCTCACAAGGTTTACATGCGCATGCTCGCTTCTGGGGTGTCGCCCAACGCTTACACCTATGCTGTTCTCGTTACGGCTCTTGCTGCTGATGCCAAGTTTGTGAAGGACGCTAGTAAGTACCTTTTGGAAATGATGGATAAAGGGATGAAACCCAATGCAAAAACTTATACCTCTGTGTTTGAGGGGTTGCTAAAGGAAGAGAGGCTTGATGAAGCGACACGCTTGCTGGAACAAATGAAGGCTAAGGGGTTTGTTCCCGACGAGAAGGCTGTGAGAGAGGTTGTAAGCAATAAAAGAGGCCAAGTATTTAGAAACCTCATAAACCTTCTTTTTGGCAGGTAGTGCTATGACGTTGTTTAAACATGTTCGAGTGTGAAAATGAAATGTTTGTCTTTTGTTTGTACGTGGCATTTGTTCGTTATGCATTTCAACTTTGGTCTTCATGGACGTAATGTAATGCCAACACTCAGTCATAAACTTGGTAAAGTTACGGCCGAGTCTGAATTCTATGATAGAAAGTAATATCATTCATGAACTAGTGAAAAGCATATCCTGTCTTTTTTTAAACATGATGGTTAAGCTGACAAAACAGCATTGTACAGTAACTGTTCTTGCCAAAAATGATAAAATGAAATGATAAAAAATAAATATTACAATAAGGGTGAAAACAAAAATGTTCATTCTTTGGACAGGTGGAGACCTCTCTGTAGAATACTTCAAAAAAACAATAGATATGTAATGTAAGATAGATTCGGTGATTCTGTGGGAAAACATCTTCAATTTCTTGAACCCCCATGTTTGGGCATCAATAGTGCAGCTCCCTAGATATGGGGACTAGGTGGTGCCAGAGCGAAAGATGTACAAACTAGAAAAAGTCTCGTTTTTTGCGACAGTCTGCAGCTCGATGGCCAGGTTGTCCACAATTAAAACAGGCCCCTCCGTGCCCGCCTCTGCAAATGCACGTTCAGATTTCATTAAATATACATTTACAAATAGGAAGAAATGTAACACACATAAGTAAAGCAGTTAATAAAGTCTGTAACTTGTGTATAGTATAACCTGTTTGATGATGAAAATCTGTTTGATCGTCCACCTCCGATTAGCCAGTCATCGCCGCTGTTTTTTCCCATTCGAGACCTGTTGTTGCCTGATCTGAAATTTCTACCTCCTCTTCCGAACTCATCATCAGAGTCTTGGCCTCCTTCCCATCCTCGTGAACTTCTAAAGCCTCTTTGATCCCTAGAACTAGAACCCCTTCTGTTACTTCTGTCTCTGTCGGAAAACTTCCCATAGAAATCACTTGCAGGTTCATCGTCTTGCAAAGGAGGTAACTGCCACAAATGCAATGTGAATTTACATTTGTCAAATTGTTACTCAAATTCAATAAACTGATACCAAAATATGGTTGCGGTTTTAGTAAGGGAGTACACTACACAAACAACAAAATTTAGAAAAGATTAGCCAAACTGTTATTTTACTTTGGTGATTTTGGAAATAGTGTTTCCAGAAGGCAGTTCCTTTTTGAGCAACTCTCTAGCAACTTCCTCCGGGAGATCAAAGACAGCTCCTTTAATCTGATACAGGCATTACCAACTTTAGAATAAATTGAATGGTGCGATGATTATCTTAGTAATTCTGAAGTTCCTAAAAAAAAAGCACAATAGAAAAAAATAGTAGTACTCAGCTACAGACCCTCTCATCTGCAATTAAATGTATTTTTCCAACTTCATCAGCAGCTGGAGAATAAACATCAGAAAGAAACCCAGTGACAGATCTTGCAGAAAAAAATCTTCCAGAAGTGTCTGAATCTCGAGTAAGTTGAAGTGTAATCCATCCCTACAACACCAGAGTTTTAATGAACAAAATAACCCATGCACAAACAGAATATGTACACACACACACACCATATATACATACACACAAATACATGAAGTTTGATATTAAAAAAAAAAAACTAGTTAACTTAGAACCAATATTGTGTTATAATATTTTTGAAGACTGGTTCCAACTTAAATACTAATCAAACAACGATCAACTCGTAAAAATATTAACCGAGGAGCAAATGTTAAATATCAAAACCAATTCTACCAAATTCCGTGGGTTTTAATGTTAGGAGAACCCTTAGTAAAATTGGTTTAAATAATATAATCTAAAAATTATATTGCAATTGCTATTCTGCCTGGGTAATACTTAGCTTTTTATTGTGCTGAAAAGATTTTCATTAGATTCAGATGGCGCATCCTTTTCATGAAATATAAATCATTATGTATAGTATCACCCAGAAGGAATACGGTTAAAAAAATAAATCCTTTAGAAAATTTCAAGACTTAAATTTCAATTTGAAAACATATGCTTCTACAACACCTGTTCATGATTGATAAGAGACCGACATGATGGAGGTCGAGAGAATCCACTCATCTGCGCTAGAGCAGCTGCAAGGGCACTTGCTCCTTGTTCTTCAACCAGTTTTTGCGCAGTTGCAGTAAAAAACTTAACAGACTCTGGATGAACTCTACTAAGTGTAGCAACAACTTGTTCAGCAGATGACTCCAAAATTTCTTCCATAGCCGGTGGACTAATGAATTCAAATTTGCAGCCAACATCATGCTCAAGGGATCTAACTGTTCTCTTCTGGCTACTGGTGTACATCAATATGGCAGTACCCTCTTTTCCTGCACGCCCAGTGCGACCAGAACGATGTACAAAAGTCTCAGCATCATTGGGAAGTTCATAATGTATAACCTGAAGAAAACAAAGTAACACCAACGAGCTTCTCAATATGCTGACAACAGACAATAATTTGGTATTTGACGAAAGCATTATGATTTGATTTCAAATGTTAGATTTTAAACTTCTGTATATAAACAGAACTGAAATAGAGTCCAAAGAAGTTATCATGGTTACACAAACACATTTTATAAATGACAAGTAGTATAAATACTGCACCGTGATAAAGATTGAATAACGTCAGATATACTGGAAATGTCTCCTTACACAGAAAAATAAACCAGATTGTATTACAACAAGCAAACCAAACTTAAGAATTGAGAAATTTTAATCTCAAATAGGCAATAAAGTTTTAAACCAAGCTAGGGATAAGACTCAAACTACAGAATCCTCATTTTCCAACAATTAAATAAAACATGAATCTTCATTAAAATCCTAACATCTAAATTACAATAATCAAGTGGTCGAGTTTACTACTTCAACATTTGTTGACACAAAGAAAATAAAATAAAAATTTGCTAAAATTTCAAGAAAAATCTTGGTAAAATAAAAAGTTGGAAAAAGAACATTTATGTTGACCAAAAATCACCATTTTCAGCTTACCAAATCAACATTCGGAATATCAAGTCCACGAGCTGCAACATCAGTGGCAACAAGCACTGTGAATTTCCCTTGCCGAAAACCATTCAATGTTCTCTCTCTCTGATGCTGAGATATATCACCATGCAGTGCTTCAGAGGCTATACTACTCGTTAATGCCAATGATACTTCATCGGCATCCTTTTTTGTCTGCGTAAAAACAATAGTCTTTCCACCCTTTGCATAAACCTAAACAGCATGGTAACATTCAGTGGAATTATTGAAATTGAAGTATATTCACTAACATAAAACTAAATTAAATTGCCACAGTAGAATGAACCTTCGAGAATTCTTAGCCATAAGTTTGTGTCAGGGTATTTCACATGAACTACATCCCAATATAAGAATAACGAAAACAAAACTTCCCTGCTTAGTATGCATGCTTCTTTTACCCAACTCAAAAAATCACTAAATGCATTAATAGACATAACTTTTTTAGGCTCAAATATATATTTTAGCACTACATTTTTACACTTGTGCAAATTTTAGGTTGAACTTTCAATTTCGCAAATTTTTACCTCATGAAATTAAAAATAATACACATTTTACCTTTACGCCAAATTACTAAAAGTGTGATAACGGGGCCAATATAAGGTTGCTTTCAGTTCAGGGTGGAATATACATTACATTTTAAAATACACATTTTATCACTAAACTATAGCTATTTTACAAATTCTACTATTGAAAATTCCATCTTGCAAGTTTTAAAACTAAACTTTTAATTTCGTGAATCTTACCATTAAGGTTTCATTTTCAGCAATTTTACCAACTGAATTTCAAAATTATAGACGTCTTACATTTCTATAAGTAATGTCAATTTACTAACAATATAACACCACCATTTCGTGCTCTAATGTGAGTTTGAGGTAAAATAATGACGTTATTTCTTCAAACAAGGTTGAGAAAAGGAAAGTAGATATGAAATGTAGATAATTGGAGTAGTTTTAGACCAAAGTAATATTACTAAGATTAAAACGATTTAATTATAATTTCACAAAAAATCTTTTACTCTAATTCTATTTATTTAACTATGCAACCGTTTAGGTTACACCAGTTATGTCATAAAAACTGTCTCAATAAAATCTCAAAAATAATCATAATTATTTATTATTTAAAACAACTTTCTAGATTTGTCTTATATTTTCCACATTTTACTGTTATATAGCTTTCAGTAAAAGTAGTAGTTATTTCACCGCTACCCGAACATCAAACCAGATAATATATTTAAAAATATGATCCAGGTAGGATTTTAAGCATGAATAGCTAAAGAAATCAAAATCTTAGGATTCTAAAAAATTCCCTGGAGTGAAATACAAATTAATTAAACAAATAGATTAATATTAACAGTAGGGGTGTTACTTCACCATTTCTAATTAATACAAGATGAAATATCCACTTAATTTATTGGTCACATAATCACAACTTTGTTGTTCTACCTTATTTATTGGTTATGTCATCACATTTTATTTCTGATCGTTCAGAAATAAAATTAGCAAAAATGAAAAACGTTCAGTCATAAAATGTGTAATTTAAGATATAGTTTATATTTCACTCAGAACTGGAAGTTACCTCACATTGACCACAACAACATATTGTTAATAATTTGACAGCCATTTGACAGAAATTTAAGAATTGAATAATTCTGAAATTCAGAAGATAAAATTTGAGAAATTTAAAGTTCAATGGTAAATTCACAAATGTATTAAAATTTAGTGATAAAATATGCAATTAAGTCTTTTTTTATTATCATATCATACAATAACACCATCCAAATCAGAATTCAGAAATATAAGCTTTTGAAATTACCAAACATCAAGTTAAGATTGTAATTTGTAAAATCATAACAGCAAACTTACAGTTATAAGATCAGAAAGAACTGTCCGTTTTGATGTGGCAGTGGCTGATAAAGCATAAAGTTTGATCCCTTCAGCAAGTTTCTCTTCTTCTTCCCCAACCTTGTTCACCAGAAAAAGGGAAAAACATCATAACCAATTTCCTGTTATTAAAACACATCTTAATCATGACTAATTTTCATTTTACAATAAGGTAAACATTATTAGTATAAACAATTGCATCTATTTGATAAAAAAGAATTAGAAGAAAAAGTCAGTTTATTGGAAATTCATTCATGCTTTCCCTTCATTAGAAAGTGAGTTTAAGCCTAAAACAAAACAGACTTGTAAGCTAAGGATTGTTCCTACTTAAATATTATAAATTGATCTTATATCTAGTCAACATGGGATCTTCAATACACGCTCTCACGCTGAGACATGGACATCTTGTGCATGGGAATATGTAATCATCGGTGGGGTCTCCAATACACCACTCTTACGTTGAGGCATAGACATCTTGTGCATGGGAATATATAATCATCGGTGGTCTGATAGCAACCAAATAATGTATGACATGATAGCCCCAACAAATCGCATTGAGACATGCTATGATACTATATTAAGAAGTGGACTAAAAGTCTAATTCAATCCTATAAAACTGGTTCATAAGGTAAGAATTGTCCCAACTTGTATACTGTAATTTGGTCTCATCTAATCAATGTTGGATCTCCAACACACATCCCTCATGCCGAAGCATGTACATTTTGTGCGTGACAACGGATGAGAGAATAAGCCCATTAAGAAGTGGATTTAAGCCTAGTTCAACCTAAAAAAAACATTGTGTAAGGTGAGGATTGTTTACATCAATAAGTCACAAATAGTACAGTAGGTTACCCTACATCTACAAGACTTTGTAGTCAACACAGATTGAAATGCAATTGAAAACTTACTAATTATGAAATAAATGAAAAATCCACTTGTAAATACAGAACATGTCTTCTATATTAGACAACATTTTTAATCATTTTTTAAAAGTATCCTCACATGCTCACTCATTACCACAGCACACACTGTTTTTGAACCACAATTCATCATATCACACAGAGCCTATTTCCCTGCACAGCACCACTTCTTGTTGATGAGAAATATAAGATGACCATGTTATGTGTCTCGAGGTAAACAATGAGAACATTGCGAACCCAAAAAATATCATACTCTGTAATCTACAGTCGTACTCCATAAATAAGAAAGTACATAGCCAACAACTGTGCATATTCAGAGAGAAGACAAGCCAAAAAAAAAAGTAACAAAAGATTTTACCAAATCAATCGTCAAAGGATTGTTCAAATGCTTTCTGGACAGTTTCTTGACCCAACCAGGCATGGTAGCAGAAAACAGCATGGTCTGGCGCTGCGCGGGGACCTTATCCAAAATGACCTCCACGTCCTCCTCAAACCCAACAGCAAGCATCTGATCAGCTTCATCAAGCACCAAATACTGCACCTCACTCAGAGTAAGGCTACCTCCATTCAATAGATCAATTATTCTACCCGGTGTTCCAACCACCACATCAACACCTCGCGAAAGCGCACTCTGCTGTGTTACATAAGAAACACCCCCATAAACACAAACCGTTTTCACGTAAGGAGCAGATTCTTGTATCTCCTTCTCAACTTGCTTGGCTAACTCCCTGGTAGGTGCTAGGACCAATGCCTTGGGAAGCCTGCTATGCCTCCTGCAAGAATTAAACACACATACATACATAAGTATATGAAGCAATATAACCTTAAATATTAAACAATGTGCATGAATAAAAATGGCATGGACCTGTGAGAACTTTGCTCATCATCATCGGGAGTGAGGCCTTTGAGAATTGGAATTCCGAATGCTAATGTTTTGCCAGTGCCGGTCTTTGCTCGAGCAATGATATCTCTACCTTCTAGTGCAGGCACTAACACAGCTCTCTAATCACACCAAAGAACAATCATTTACATCTGTGGTAGTTGAAAAAAAAAGGAATAAAAAGTACTGATACCTGAATGGGAAAGAGGCTTGTGATTCCACGTTTTTGTAGGGCGTGAACGAGGGAAGAAGGTAAAGACAACTTGGAAATGTCGAGTTCGTGGTCGCTGACGTGGTCGGGTTGGTGGTCATAGCCAAATTGAAGGCCATTGCTAACGTCGTCAAGAGTTAAACCCTCGAAGGGTTGTTGGGTGAGAATGGAAGAAGTGGGGGTGGCAATGGCTGAAGGAACGGAAGATAGCGTGTGGTTACGGGGAAGGGTGTTGAATGAAACGGAGGTGGTTGGTCTTCTGAGGAGTTGGAGAGAGGGGTTTTTGAATATAGAAATGGAAGAAGAGAGAGGTATGGTGGAAGAAGAAACCATGTTTGTGTCGGTTAGAAGATGAAGAAGACGAACAGAAGATTAAGCGGCGAGGGGATAAGGCCACGCGCTTTTTTTCCTCTGAAAGTTTGGCCTTTTAAACCTCTCTGAGGTTTGTCTCTCTGTCAGTGAGTGAGAGATACTTGAATTTCGACTCGGGTCTTTTCCGGGCCGCTAAGGTCTGCAAGGATTTATATGATTAACATTTGATATTTAATCTTTTTTAATATTCATAATTTTGATGCATTTAGTTGACATAAAAATAAATTATGTATTAACAATGTGATTTTATTATTTGTTAATTTTTTGTTAAAAAATATTTTTTATTGATTGATCCTGTAAAATATTTTATATGAAAGCTACGTGACCATATGATTAAGTGGTTATTTTATTATCATCTCGTAATAAAAATGTTAATTAGCTGGTTTTGTTTGTTTTAAGATAAACCAGCACGACATCCCCATGTTTCAAAAAATTGTTTTTTTTATATCGGTTTATATTATAAGTGTCCTATAAATTTGGAAATTATCAAATGTGTCTCTAATTAAATTTTTGTGATTTATTAAGTTTTAAAATTTTAAAAAGTCTATATAGTTAGACTTTTAATGTGAATTATACGATGTGACATGCCAGTTATATTATAATGTTATTTCTTTTGAATGTGGTACATAATATTTTATTATAATATACTTTAATGACGAACATTTATTTTAAGAATTTATTTTGTATTTAACTAACATTAATTTTAAAATAAATTAAAATTATAAAATATAAAATTAAAAGATAACACTAAAATTAATATTATAGGGTATAAAACTTTGTTATTTATAAATATAAATTATTTTCACATAAAAATTTTCCAAACTTTTACAATTTTACCATTAAAAAGAAACTGCAAGTATACATAATGATGAAACTCTAAATAATAATTGCTAAATAATAATTGTGACGTGTCTAATATAACCTAATCAAGAGGGAAGAATTGGTTATTTTGATTTTTCGCTATTTTTAAAAAAATATTGAATACTATTTAATCTTTAAAACCTAAATCATCAGTTTTCTTAATTTGTAATTAATAGACTGATTTAATCAATTAGGAAGGTATAGAAGATGAAAGAAACAAAAGAACACACAAATTTTTATACTGGTTCGATTTAAGATAAATTTACATCCAATCTTCTCCTAAGCAAATCAAGCCTAGGAGGATTTCACTAAATCAATAGAGTTACAAGAATTGCAACAACATTTATGAAACTCAAGACTCTAAAGACTAAGGAGCTTGATCTACAAATCAAGAACTTCTCCTATATGCAATGCCTCCACACAATTGCACCTAGACCTTTGCACACACAACGAATCAACAGTAAACAAAAAATACAATTCAAAAGAGAGCAAAGAACAAATACACCTAATGGATGTGCATATGTGACACTCAATCCTAAAGCCAAGCTTGACCCTCCAAGATTGAATCCATTATCAATCTTCTTGAATGTCCAATTGAATTATCTCCAAGAAAGCAAGAACTTTGTGAATCTCAATCTCAGAAAATTCTCTTAGAAAAAATCTCTTCTTGATTCAATTATGCGTCATTTTCAAACTGATTTCAAATTTGTTTTTAAATCAGAGTTTTGTTGCTAAGATTAGTGGATTAGGGAATTTACCTAATCAATTATCGTGGATGAATTTTCATTGCATTTCAGTGCAGTGCCCTCTAATAATCTATCAGTTAAATATCTAATCCATTAACAAGTTATGCATTTGACATATTTAAGAGTTTGACAGCTAATTTATACAGTTCAAGCTTGACTTACATGTAATCTTAGATATACAACACCTATACAAATGATAAGTTTAGGACTAAGCCTAAAACAGTGATACAAGGTGTTTGTATGACTTTGGACATCATCAAAATCATCTTTGTTGGATTGAGCAGGCTCCCCCTGTCAATAGTAATATGCACATAGATGTACATCATGAATAAAAATAATCAATATTGTTACAATTGACTATATATTTAAAAAAAAATGTCAAAACTTTTACTTAAGAATAAATTGTATAAGCAATAAGTATTAATAAAATAAAACTTTAGCATTTAGATATGACAATGATTAGTATACAATTATAAGTTTTAAATAAACTTACAAAAACTTGAACTTGGACCTTCTCACAAAAAAATTCATCTCTTATATCAATCTTGAATATTTACCTAAAAATAAAAATTATCCATAATAAATATCTAGGATATTATTGAGTAGAAAGGATGTCACTAACTACCTAAAATATATTTGAAAAATATATTAAATATAAGTAAATAATCAATAAATTTTTTAATGAATATTAATAAAATAAGACTTTAGCAATTAAATATCATAATAATCCCCCTTTTCGAGCCCTCGCCTAGGTGAAGTGAGCTCGCTTGAGCAAGAGGACTCTATGGCTTGAGCGAGGCCTTTCTGCCTAAGCGAGAGGTTGGGCGAGGAGTGCATTGGCTCTGTGGTTTCTTTGTTTTTGAATGTTGGTCATATGTTTGGACTGATTGTACATTTTAAAGCATGAATTGAGTGATTCTGTGTGAACAATATGTATTATGGGTTGTGACTTATGAGTTTAATATGATTTGAGTATGAGGCATGTATGGAATGATTCATGGATTGAGAATGATGATGTTGGTATGGATTTGACATGGGATATGAATGAGAGTTGATCAAAAGGTTGACATGAGATTTATATGCACTAAAGTATTTACTAGGTTGTTGGAACATGATTTGTATGTGGTTAGGACGTAATTCCTTGAATCTCTAGATGAGATCTTAGGGTGGTGTCTCAGTTGGTCAGGACGTAATTCTATGACCCCTGTTAATGGGAGTTCATGGTGGTGTCCCATTTATATAATTTAATAAGGATTTTCAAGGTAAGGTAAGGTTGCATCCTGATACTCTAAGAAGTCAGTTAGTCTCACATAGAGCGAACTGACTCTTGTGGTGAGAGTAGTCGGAGACCTGAAACTCATTAAGGGTTAACCTTGTGTGTGGGGGATTGAGACATTGTAACACTTAGCTCGGGAGTGAACAGGAAAATCCACCACAGGTGCAAGCATCAGCTGAATCTGACTAAATTATATGTATTTGGATGAGTCAAGTCTGAGTCTTAGTGTATTATTTGCAAGTCATAAGATGATTGGTTGACTTATATTTATTTGTATGTGAAATAGCATGTATCCATATGATAAATTGTTTTATACTCTAGTTTACCCCTTTTGCTTGTTTGGTTGACTTGAATGTGATTCTTCTCCTTTCGTGATAATCATCAATTTATTGATGTGAGCAAATGCGAGAGGTACTCGGGTCAACAGGAGAACAATGACTCTGCTGCTTAGCCCGCCTGGGCTGGATCCTGCTTAGTAGGTTTTCTCTTAAGGCTATGGCCCATGTATTAACTTGTTTTAAATCTTAATTGTATTACTATTGGATTATGTACATGTGTGTATTGTGTCTCATGATTTTCTTTTATGAATTCTTGAATATTTGTATGGAGTGAGTTTATACTCCGAATCCTTGTTTATAATATTATATTGTGTGACGTGTCATTGAAGTAAATCTATTTATAAAATGGGACGTTACACAGAAGAATACTTTTCTTAACACAGTTGAAAAATTGTAAGAATTAAGAATGTTGCATAAAAAATACATGAACACGAAGAAAACATTAAAAACCTATTTAAAAAGTAAAAAAAAAATATATCCTTTATTAAACTTGAATATAAAAAGGAAATTAATTAATCTCAAATAACTTTTAATGTTGAAATTATTTTACATTATTTTTATTTATTTTCTTCATTGTTTATTATGGATTTTTCCATTTTTTTTTTACTTTTCATTTAACTTACGATATAGAATATCTTAGATAATAACCTACAACATATTTTGGATTAATGTTTTACTTAAAGAAAATAAAACAAAAATATAAAATTATAAACATATTTTGTAACATTTGTAAAACTACCTTTTTTCCTTGTATATAGTGTAATTTTATCTTGTCATAATAGTTTGACTTTTAATGCTCATCAAAGCAATCCTGTAAAAATGATTTTCTTTAAATGCCATAATTTGAAAGCTTGGAATTAAAGAAGAAAAGTTACCAAAACAAATTAAAAATTAAATGGATAAAGACCATTAACCAGGAATGAACAAACAGACAGAGAATATATAGGAGAAAGAAAAAAGTGTGAAAATTAATGAACTAATAAAATCTTTAAATCAAGAAAAATTGAAAAGCAAATATGAATTAAATAAAGCGTAAAGAATCATGGAAGTTATATTTTTTTACCGTTGTGTCTGTGAGCGCTGGGGGAATAGAATTAGAAGTAGAAAGAAAAGAAGAAATTGAGGTATTGGCCTGTTAGCAGCACTGTGTCTCCCCTTCCAAATTCCGATTCCTTTGTAGCCGCCATTTTTTGGTGTTCACTGCATCGTCCTTTCCTTTTCCCATTCTTTCTCTTCCAACGACTTACCAGATCTGCTCCTTTTCGCTCCAACAATAATTTCTTCCATTCTGCATAGGGTTTACACTTTCCTCTTTCTGCCGGCTCCGGTATCATCCTCCGTGGCATGAATTCGGCTCCGTTGGCACCACTCGCCGGTTTTCGCTGACGGAGATTCGGAATTCGGCTGCAAAATGGTTCCAATTTTGTTGTACATCGTCGCTTTCCTTTGCACGTGCGGAGCTATTGCGTTGTCCTTGCTTCACATTTATAAGCATCTTCTCAATTACACCGAGCCTACTTATCAGCGGTTCATTGTTCGTATCGTTTTTATGGTCCCGGTGAGTCATTCATTATGAATGCCTCTTTTGGAATGTTAGCATTTATCATTGTAATAATTATGATTAACGAAGGTTTTGTCCATTTTATTTTCGGAAAATGAAGATAAAAATTCACTTTTGATTTTTATACTATTGTGGTATAGCAGCTGAAATCTGTGTTGTATTGTTAGGCTTTTGTGTTGTTTGCCGTCTTTAGTAGCTTAAGTGATTGGCTTACATGTAACCTAGTTGAAATATGAAATTAAATGCTCGCGTGGACTGCATGCATGTTATAAAAGATTGTTAAAATGAGGCGTTTGTGTTAATGGAGAAGTGGAGATTGTGCGGTTGTTCCTTTTTCTTCGTCTTTCAAATTGAAAGTTCTGGAAATCCTTGCAGCTCCTTTGCTGGTTGCTGCTTCGTCTATTTGGTTTTGGTTTGGTTGTAGGCCAAACCTGTTTACTTTCTGTATCTGATATGCTTTTGCTGATCATTCGTTACAATGACTTTCCCGTGCTGTGTATATTTGTTTCCTTGTTCATTAAAATCATATGTATATATTTTTTTTACTCTCTATTTTTCATGTCACGTTGCTGTTGATCTTTTACTGGGAAACGTACCGGTTTGCTTTCTGTTTTATGTCTGTATGATTTTGTCCACTCAATTTTGAAATTTAATTTTCTAACAGGTTTATGCGTTGATGTCATTCTTGTCGCTTGTTCTACCAGTTGGTTCAATCTATTTTAATTCAATCCGGGAAATGTAAGTTATCTTATGTTTCTGTTTTTGTTGTGGTTGTTTCTATCTTGATTTTTAATATTTTATTTTATTAGTTTGTTTATGTTCGTTTGTGTATCTTGGTTTACATGCCAAATTATCTGTTCCTTTTGTTCGTATAATTTGGGAGATATCCTGTATCATATTATGGCTGATGCAATTATTCTGCTTAAATGTTACCTGGGTGAATAGCCAGATCAGAAGTAGTTTTAATTGTCATTCTGTCCTGAAACCCCTCGAAGTTGCTTGTGGAACTTACTGGTTTAGTATCCTTCTTCGGATGAAATCAATCCAACCAAACCTAGGATGCAATTTCATATCTTTTCCTTTTAAAAAAATAGTTTAAGTTTTGTACATATCTGATCAAGTAGCCACTGAACAGAGCTTGAGAGTAGTAGTATTATTCATATGTTCTGTTCATTACGTGACTGAGATGTCAAAGGAGGATATTGCTCAGAAACCTTACTTAAATATGTAGTCATAATCCTGAATGGCACCTCCCTTTCCCCTATTCATGTGATCTTGACAGTCTTTTACATTTTTTAGTGCCTCTGCTGACTTTAATTCGTTAATGTCACTTGTTACTTGTTTAAAATATAAATGGGGTTATGACCTATTTTATCAACTGGAAGCAGTGCATTTAATAATATTCTCCTGGCTACTTTTTCAGCTATGAAGCTTGGGTTATTTATAATTTCCTATCACTATGTCTCGAATGGGTTGGTGGTCCTGGAGCAGTAGTCCTAAGCTTATCTGGACGGAATCTGAAGCCATCATGGTTTCTGATGACTTGTTGCTTGCCTCCAGTAGCACTTGATGGGTGAGTTTTTGCTAATCTGATTCATGTTTTTTTTTTGTTAATTTCTGTGCCTGAAAATACTTATTTTCCCTGAAAATTTATACCTAGAATTTTCCTTGAAATTAATGTATTACTCAACTTTTGTAAGTGGGATTATGTCAGTTGTGTTATTTGAAAAACTGCTAAGTTTTTTGTAAGTGTAAATCTTGGGATCCCAGGGAAATAAAAGTATGATTCAAACATGTAATGTGAGAGCTTTATTATTATCATAGTTGATGATCATCCCTTACTCCTGAACTTTCTGCAGGCGTTTTATACGTAAATGCAAGCAAGGGTGTTTGCAATTTGTGATTTTGAAGCCCATTTTAGTTGTTGTTACTCTAGTACTTTATGCAAAGGGGAAATATAAGGATGGAAACTTCAGTCCAAAACAATCATACTTGTATCTTACAATCACCTATACGTTCTCCTACACAATGGCTCTATATGCTCTTGCTTTGTTTTATGTGGCATGCAAGGATCTACTTCAACCATTCAACCCAATCCCAAAGTTTATTATAATAAAATCTGTTGTATTCCTGACTTATTGGCAGGTACTTCTCACGCTTCTTTCTTTGTATGGTCTATCCTTTCCTTTTATTATCAACTCTATTTATTATCAACTCTTTTGCTCAAAAAACAAATTATTTAAAACATTTGCCAACTATATTATAATCTCTCATAAAAAACTACAGTCCATATGATTCTAGTAATAATGGAGTGAGTACTATGACTCGTGGGGTTTGTCTATACATGCTAAGATGTCATTTAGCTATATTATCGTGATTATTTTTTTGGGCTGTATTACACTGTAACTCTTATCAATCATGCAAAAGTTGCTCTGCTGTGCTATGAGATATAATTTAGAGTTTGAAAATGATTCGCTGTTAATTTGACACTGTATTCCAGATAGAGGTTTGACGCAACTTTTGTTTCTGATATTTTAGGGTGTCTTAGTTTTCCTTGCTGCAAAGTCAGAATACGTTAAGGATGCAGATGAAGCTGCTCTACTTCAAGATTTTTTTATTTGTGTCGAGATGCTTGTTGCAGCTGTTGGACATTTTTATGCATTTCCGTACAAAGTATACGCTGGGGCTAACATAGGTGCAAACCGTGGGTTGACAGCTAGCCTTGCTCATGCTTTGAAATTAAATGACTTCTACCATGATACGGTCCACCAGGCCAGTCTCACTTTTAATATTCTTCTCATAGTTTTACTTTTTCATCATAATTCTGTGCATCAGACTTGATGCATTACTGCGCAACCATCATGTTGCAATTCTAGTTCGATGGAATTTTCTGTACGATTCTGTTGTGACTCAATTTGCTTGTTTAATATCTGCTGACAGTTTGATATTGCTTCTGGCAGTTTGCACCGACATACCATGATTATGTTCTCTACAACCACGGTGAAAGTGGTGAAGAGGGAACTAGGAAGTATAGGTCACGAACTTTTGTTCCAATTGGCCCAGAAATGGACACTGTGAGAAGAAATAAGCATTTGTTTGGAAACAAATCAGCAGATGACATACAGCTCTCAAGCTTATCTTCTAGTAGTAGCGCTGCCTCAATTTCTGGTCTCAATTCGGAAGTGTCACAATCTGGTGGAATGAAATCTTCTTTACTCGAGGATGCGTCAAATTCTTTATCTGGTGGCATGAAATCTTCCTTACTCGACGATGCGTCAAATTCTTCATCTGTGCCCTACGATATGACACTTATTGACTTGGATACACCCAGTTATCCTGAAAAAGTTCCAGCAGCTGATAAAGCCGGTACTCGGTGGTAATGAACATTCAGAGAGCCAAGTTAATGGGAAAATTGTCATTGTTGAAGAGAAGAGATAGTAATAGGGGCATCCTGCATCCTTCTCTTCTAGGAGAGAATTGAGTTAAGTGTGGTTTGTTTGATTCCAGGAAAGCATGTAAGCAGGTCTGGCGCTGATCGCTATGTCAATGTTGCTTAAAAGCCCTAATCTCTCCCAAGTCCCAACAAAACCATTGTTTGATAATTGGGCTTTCGTGTTGATACTGTGATTGTCTCCACCGATGCGTATCGTGTGCACAACGTATATACAGAAACAGAAATAGTTGGCTTACTTCAAACAAGACAGACCCTGGGTTGAGTGAATTTGGATTATAACTAAACTAATTGATCGATTGTTTTCTCCGCACCATGAATACAAAACACTGTTGAATTTCATACAATATTTACTGCCATCATTTTTACCTTTTTTTCTAAATGTGCTGTATAGTTTTTTGTTTCGAAGATTTTCTGCTTCGGGAATGTCTTCGCTTGCAGATCCATACGAAGGATGAATGACAATATATATTGTATTACTGCTAACTGCTCATGTAGGCTGAATCACGTGTTTCTTAGTTTTACAAGAAGGATAAATTTTTATTATTGCTCGAGTCAAAGGCCTAACGTAACTGAAACCTTGCACGACCCATCTTTCACAATTTCATATTATGCAGTTTTTTTTAATTATAATGTGCAAAAATAGGTGCTAGCTCATTCGTCCTTTTCTTTCAGTCTTAATAACTAAAATGTAATATTATTCTCTGCATCTACGACAAAGAAAGGAGAAGGTATCATCAATATAGACTACTATTTTCAGAAGACACTAATCTAAACAATAGTTTGCACTTCCATCATGATCACACATGTAATGTAAAATGACCATTAATTCCTTCATAAATTGGGATACCTCAATCATCTTTTAATATTTGTCAAATAGTCGTCGCCTTCATCACTAGCATTTGAAAATAGCTCATGCTTCCGATTCACACAATTAATTATGGTTATCTTCGACATGTAGCATCATCCTCTTCATCATCATCATACATTTCGTTTCATATTGTTTGCCATTTTTCGGTTGTATTCAGGCACTATCTGCTGTTATCGCTCATGTCACAGCGTTTGGTAGTGACAGTAACTACTGGTCCTTTTTGCATTTATTGACACACGCCTTGGCTCATGCTTTGGTTTACCAACAAAGCTTTTGGTCCCACTGGTTTGAGAATGATGCTCCTAGACCCCCCTCATTGGATGTCTCTGTTCCAACCCTACCAAAACATCTATGGAGCCCACAAAAGTAGGAGGAAGATCGTCTCCACTTGCATGGACTTATACGGATAATATATGTAGGAGGAGATGATGGGAGTTTGTTTCTGCTTATATTGTATAACTCATATACATACACAACATAAGCTTCCACAATCTACAAACAGGAAGTAACAAGTGAAGGGTCAAACAAGTAAGGCCGATCACAAAAGTCACCGTCCATATACGTGAATTTTTTTAGATTAAAATTTACTAAGCTCAACCAACCTCTTGGAGTAGTCAAAGTACATGTATGTATTCACTTCATCCAAAATCACTTTAAAACATAAGGTGATAATTTTAGATAAATATTCTTCTGTGTAGACGTGTTTAAAATTGATTGACTTAAAACAACCTTCAGAAATTTTTATGTTTGGATAACAATATTTGTTCTGAATTATGTCATTAACTTCTAGAGTAATAAAACATTCTGAAATCAGTTTTTCAAACTCCTACCCAAATCAATGTCCACGTGTTAAAGTGCTTACAATAATGTTACATGAGAAGAAAGAAGAAAGAAGAAAGAATACGAGTGTTGTGTTTAGACTTTAGCTACCATGGTGGCTTCGCAAACATAGCAAAGTAAAATTAGGGGCGTTGAATTTCTACAGCTGAGATAGTTCATTCACAACCTTTTCTTCCCCTATTTCATATACTTATCTTATTATCTCTGACAAAACTCTCATTTTCTATTAAATTTTTTAATGGCTCTGACTCGAAGAAGACAGAGCCAATTATATTAACTTGTGTGCTTCTTTTCCTTGTGTGTTTTCCCTCCCTTCTTCTTCTTCTTAAGGACCGTTTTCTCTCTGATTCAGAACGGTGGTGAAAATCAGATATCAAGTATCAAGGCATGGCTAGTGTGAGCTTGAACCCATTGTTCAAGAGTGAACCTTTTGGGTGTTACTACAACATTAACAACTACTACTCTGAGCAGAACAACACCATGTTGGAGAAGAGGCTGGTATTCCTGAGAAGCTACCAGTTCTGTAGAAAGAAGAGTCTGACAGAGAGAATCAAAGGGTCTTTGGTTCGCGCCAAGAAAATTGTATGGCTAAGACTAAGGTCTGCTTGCAAACTGAGGAGGTCCTTGATCTTCTTTTCCAGGTTCAAATGCGCTTTCTATTACCGCCGGAGAAGGTTCTTCCAGCTTCTACACACCACCAACAACCGCAAAACCGAATCTTCCTCGTGTTTATGGTAAACCAAAAACAGAAAGACAAACCACAACTTCTCACACTCAGAATCAGACACCTCTATTATTCTTTTGTTTCTGTTTTTTTGTTATTAATCAACCCTCTACAGTTTCTCCATGAGTTTGTGATGGCCAGTTGAAACTGTTACACATATTGTTCATTAATCTCAACAAGTTTGGCTTTGCTTCTGTATATCTTTCCCTCAGTTTAATCGATTTGCTCATAGTCTCGTGACCCATGCCTTTAACTTCTCCCTTTTGCAGAAATAGAAATATGGAAACTGTTTCTTGATTGTTCCTATTAATTTTAGTTGTATTTTCTAGATCAGTGTAGAAGAAAACAGGCAAAGAGACATCTATAACTGTAATTTAATCGTGTTGAGATCACCAAGATTGAAGTGATTGATTAACCAAGTTGGCACAAAGAAAATGGTCAATTCTAATCCAGGATTTCATGCATATTATTAGAATTAGAAACTTCATCCCAATATTATATAGTATATGTATGCACATACACACACTCCAATGAACTTTAACATCATGTTCATTGGAAAGTACTTCGAGATGCTTGGTGGTGTGTGCTCCGGCAAACCTGCAAGGTGTTTGTTAAAAAGATCTGCAATTTAAGTCTAAGGTTTGAGTTCTCTAGAATGGAACAAAGCACAAAAAAGCATTTCGAAGTTCCAGGTTTGAATAACTGCTAGTGAACACGGAACAGAGACTATTAAAATATAGTATTTGTACCTGGTAATTTAGGCAAGTTAATTAGTGAAGTGTGTTTGATATAATTTTTCTAAATTTTCCTTCTAGAAATTTTTACAGATTACTGCATCCACAACAAACCCTAGAACTTAAACCTAAGAAACATTACTCTTGTTCTTGACTTTGAAGGTGTTTCTTTTGAGACATTCATATTCTTCACCTATGTAATTGAATTGACTTTAAGATTCAGGGGCAACTGTGTTTGGTAGCTGCTTCTTCTGACCATCAAATTTATTGATGAAGAAGAGGATGGTGTGAAAAGTTATTAGAATTTGTAGTCAATTTATTCACTGTTCAATATAAGGCACAATGCCAATCCCAAATCTTTTTCTCCAAACTTGCTGCCATTGAATTTTCATCTCTCTGATTTATGGCATTGTAAGAAAATTCAAAAAAGTACAACACTTTTATGATACCAACAAGTATTATCATTTTCCTTGCATAGATATTTTATATGGAAAATATAAATGGCACATTCTTCTAACGATTTTCCATTATTAATATTAAAATGAAAAATAAGAAATTTAAAAATTTGAGAGCTAAAAATATTTATTCTTTATTTATTAAATTAATACCTATTCAAATAAGAAATTTGGAATGTTCGGACAATATAAAAGTTTCTAATACATGCTATTCAATTATTTATCATAATAGAATAAATTTATTGATTGCTATTATAATTAAAGTAATATAAACGAGTTCGTATTGATTGATGTTGTAAAATTCATTTTACTATACATCGTATGCATTTTTAACTTTTAAAATATACCTATTCATGCTAGTTCCGAGTCTTCAGAATTAATTGTTTTTATTTTAGTGTATTTTAGGTTAAAATTTTAGTTTTGAATCCTTAATTTTACCTAATAATATGTTGTTTTTAAGGTTAAATATGTTTTTGATCCCTTAACTTTCACTGAATTTTAAAATTAGTCTATCTTAAAATTTTGGATCAATTTAGTCTTTCATTTTCGAAATAATGTAGTCTTTTTAATCAAATTTTATTAGATTTATTTGATGTTTTGTACGCATTTTAAAATTGTATTTGAGTTGTTTATACAGTTTGACACATCTTTGTTTTAATGTTAAGTCAAATACTATTATGAAACACGTTTGAAATGTCAAATAAACTTAATAAAATTTAATTAAAAAGACTACATTCATGTATTTCAAAAAATGAAAGACTAAATTGATCCAAAATTTTAAGATAAATTGATTTTAAAATTCAGTGAAAGTTAAGGAACATAAACCTTATAATTATTTTCTAAATAGTGATGTATTTACCAAGTATTGACGTGATATTTATGAAGTAATGAGCTAAAGAAATACAAACTATAATGTGTAAAGGCCAAACTATAAGAAATACAAACAAACTTTAGACCAAAAAATGTTTATTGCTCATTGAAAAATGTATTTTTATAAAAAAAAAATAAAAAATCCTTAGCACGTTGTGTTATTATTTTTCATTGCGGTAATCAACCAAGCAAATTGATACGTACCATCTAGAAATAAACAATTGTGAAATTTGAAGTAACATGTTCATCATATTTAAAAACAAGTAAATAAAAGAAAACCTTGAAAATCACGCAATGTTCACCATACTTATTTATTCTGTTTTATAACTAAAATAAAATTTATTTACCCTTTGGACTTTAGCTTGAATTTATTTAGTTTTATATAACATGTGTGTTCCTTCACAAAACCCCATGACTGTGTTCTAGTGGTCAAATTGAATCTACTCAACGTCACTCTCATTAACAAATTACTTAATTTATTTTCGGTGACCAATGTGAATCACCACCTTTCAAAACCCTTTTCTTCACTCCCAATATATATATATATATATATATATATATATATATATATATATATATATATATATATATTAAATATTTTTTTATGAGCAGGTACAGCTAATGAGCTTAGGAAGAAGTTGACAAAATCACCACAAAAATGGAAAAAGGGTTAATGTGAAGTGATGCTGCATTTTCTTCCTTCTACTACAAGAAAATGAAGGCTACCCTCTAAACCTGCTTAAGAAAAAAAAAACACGAATCAAATTTTACATGTATATGTTAATATTGTTAATTTTTTTTTATGTTATAATACTAAATGTCGTATTTTTTAAATATTTATATTCTTTTTTTACCATAATATGATTTATATAAATGAAGAATATTTTTATTAGTTAAAAATTTATTAAACTATGTTAATTTTTTTTTGTTACAATAGGAATAAATATAGATTATTTCGTTTTGAACTTAAATAAGATTTGAGTTAAGAATACCTTATTATCACAGTTTAACTTATTCATTTATATTAGTTTTTTTAATATCTAATCTAACCTAAATAGATCTTCATCTTGACTTACAAGTCTCTTTAACTGATTAATTTGTAATATTTTAACAATTGGGAAAATAGAAAGTAAAAAAAAAAATCTATTAAATTTCATAAGAATTGAAGTCTAATTAATTTGTCTATACATGATCAAATTATTTCAAGATTTAATATGATATTCACGATAACTTATTTAAAAATATATTTTACAATAAAATTTATAAAAGAATATACATTAATTTATCTGTTTATTTTAACATCAATGTAAAACTTTGCATAGTATAAACAATATGTCTAACATTTTCTAAAATATCATGAAGAAAAGAGATTATTCAAGTATATATTTCAATACTCATATATAATTATATAATTAGAGCTGTCAAAACGGGTACTCGGCCCGACCCGGCTCGACCTACCACGGGTTGATCACTTAGTGAGTCAATTCAACCCGACTCATTTATTAGCGAGCCAAAAAAATTTCAACCCGACCCGATCCATCGCAGATTGGTGGGTTAAACGGGTTGCTCACTGGCTCACTTAATTAAAAAAAATATATTTTTTTTTGAGTCAAAACTAGATTAGAATTCTAATTAAAATCTAAATAAATTTTAATACAATCCAAATAAAAACCAAAATCATAAAAATACAAATTACCCAATATGATCCAAATACTTGTGCGACCCTCTATTTGCGGGTTGGTGAGCCAACCTGGTTCACCACTGATTAAACTCGCGTGAGCCGGATTCTAGGTGAGCCGAGTCAAAAATCAACCCGTATTGAAATTTGTAAAAAAAATTTAACCCAACCCGGCCCAAACCTATGGTGAATCAGGTTGGCTCGTGGGTTCCAACCCATTTTGACAGCTCTATATACATTACATATCAGTATTTACAATAATTTCAATTCATACTACTAAGTCGGATATGTTATTTTGAAACAAAGTATACTAAGTAAATTTAAATATGAAATCATCTCATTATTTTCAAGTTGGACCCCTTGGACGAATTCTCATTTGTTGGGTAAATCTATCAAATTTCCTAAACAATTTAGAATTCATTAGACAAATCAAATTTAAAGATATTCATATTTTTTTATGAGATTCATTGAAGAGAATATTTCCTAATAAAAAGAATATAGTTCTACAAAATTTTATCAAAACCAATTTCAAATCTAAACTAACTATTTCACTGATTCCAACAAATCTAAAATACACCAAATAATACCTACAAAAATAAAATTTAGTTTGCTTCATAAATTCACAATCATTTAGTTTGTTCATGTGAATCACAAGTCCATCACCACCTTCAAATATCTCTAAATATCATTTTAAACAATTTTGAAATAAAATACATGATGAATGTGTATTTGTGTTTTCATTTAATCTTTAATTTTGAATCCTTTTATTTTTATGTTTTAAAAGAGTATTTTAATTAGAATTTGTTACAATTGGGTTGATTGAGTTTGTAATACAAAAATATGTTAAAAATAGATTTTTAGTTGCATTTGTTTCCATTGAATATTTTGAAGTGTTTAGTGCAACTGCAACTAAGTTCAACTCATAGAGATATGAAAATAGATCGGCTAAAACTTCATGAAACCTTAAGAGTGTGTTTGGATAGAGTAATTTAATGAGGCAATTCATTTTTTTGAAGAATTTAGATTTCTTTGTAATGAAATGCTTTGTTTGGATACAGAAATTAAAAAGCATTTCAAATGCAAGCATTTTTTGGAGGGATTTCAATTAGCTAAATTAGTAGAAATTCAAATACTCTCATAATAAGTAGAATTTGAAATTCTTCTCACTCAACCTCACATTCTAGACTCTCTGGTAGGCCCGATGACACAAACGAGGTTGACGATCCAGACAGATCCAACGACCCGAATGGACTCGACGATCCAGACGGGTTCGACGACCCAGACGGTCCCGATGACCCAGACAGGCCCGACAACCCGAATAGGCTCGACGATCTAGACGGGTCCAATGACCTAGACGGGCCCGATGACCCAGACGAGTCCGACGACCCGAATGGGCTCGATGATCCAGACAGGCCCGACGACCTAAACGGGTTCGTCGACCTGGGCGGGCCCGACGACGCAGACAGGCCCAACGAACCGGATGGGTTCGACGACCCGAATGGGCCTTACCACCAGAACGGGCCCAATGACTCGAACGGGGCAAACTATTCGGATAAGACCAATGATCTGACGAGCCCGACAATCCAGACAGGTCCAACGACTTGAACAGGCCCTACGATCCAGACGAGCCCGACGACCCGGATGAGCCTGACGACCCGGACGGGCCCTACGACAAGGATTGGCCCGACGACCCGAACGGGCCCTTCTAAACCGTCAGGCCCGATGACCTGGACTGACCCGACGACCCGGACGGGCCCGACAACCTGGACGGGTCCGATGACCTGGAGGGGCCCGATGACCCGGACGGCCTGACGGTTTGGAAGGCCCGTCCGAGTCATCGAACCCGTCCAGGTCGTCAGCCCGTCTAGGTCGTCGTCCTGTCTAGGTCGTCGGGCCCGTCCAGGTCGTCGGACCCGTCTAGGTCGTCAGCCCGTCTAGGTCGTTGTCCCGTCTAGGTCGTCGTGCCCGTCCAGGTCGTCGGACCCGTCCGTGTCGTCGGGTTTCCAAATTTATCATGAACTCAAAACATAATTAAGCCTAAAATAAATATTGTTAAAATTAAATTTTATCTCACAATAAATTCAATTTTCTTTTCCAAACAAGAAATTGAAATGTAAGGTATTTTAATTTCCTTATCCAAACAAATTATTTAAAAAATGAATGAAATTTAATTACAAGCAATTCAAATGCAAAGCATTTCAATTTCTAAGCATTGTTGAAATGTTCCATCCAAACACAAGGTAAAGATAATCAAAAAATAAACAAATAATCAAATTCACAAGTCAAGCCAAGCATTACATGAAGAAGGTGTGAAAAAAATGAAGAAGTTTGGCTAAGCCAAACTGAATTTTGCTAAGCTAGGAAGAGGGAACTGACAACAAAAATTAAACATTGAGATTTTTTCTATCTTTTTCCAGAAAAATTAGTTTGATAATTGATAAATCTTTATGATAAATGATAATTTGGGGACAAATATATCTTTAGTTATTTTATTTAATATTTTTAAATAATTATCTTATTTAATTATATCAATAAATATTAAAACATAATATTTATCAAATATTTTTAAATCTGCCAATAAGTTTTTGTAAAGATAATTGGACTTTTGCATGAGCGTTCCAACTATTCTTAGATGGGTGGAAAATAAGTATTATGTTTTTTTTAATGTTCTTAGATGGGTGGAAAATAAGTATTATATATTTTTTAATGTGATAAAATTTGAAGAATACAACGTGTATGTCAAAGTACGAATATGATAAAAATGTTACATTATCAATTTATCATCCAACTCACGAAAATATTTATTTAATATTGTGAACTTGTTAAAGTTTTTCAATTGATTAAACATTGAAAATTTTATAATAAGAATTAAAAAAAAAATATCAATCCGCGATTCCGCACTTGTGCGAGACGGTCCACATTATCACTCCTATCCACCACTGAATGTACATCTATTTTTCTCTTTAAAATACGGGGAAAACAAGATAAGAAATAGATGAAAATAATGAAAAAAAGAAAAGAGAATGCAAAATAAGAATCTAAGAGGTGAGAACAAATGAAAAATAAAAGGAAAAGGAAATGGGTCACCTCAGTTATTTATTCTTCTGTTGGGACAAACAAATGATATGGGCTATACCGTATCACGGCCCTGTGTAGCCCATTTATTTTTTATAATGAAAACATATAAAACCATTCCCTCATTCAATAGCAAGAAATTCAAATAAATTCTGTGTTGAATAAAGTCAACAGTTTTTGTTTAAAAAGAAAAAAGAAAAAGAAAAAGTAATCTTCATAAGTAATCATCAATAACCTTTAAACGCACGTGAATGAATATTAATTGTCAAACCTGCTACTTGAAAATGAAAGTTATTTTTTTATTTCATACATCTATTCATAGATAAAATAGCCCTCACAATAATAATAAACCTCGGATTGGAACCATATCTACATAATTAATAACGCTGGTGTTTATATCCGATTTTTTCTAAATTTGTAAATAAAGAATGATATGCAAACATATTTTTTAAAATCATAAAATTATATATTTTTATTTTAAATTTTATATTTCATAATTTTATAATTTTTTATTTTGCGATATTAGATATATATTTTTTTGTTTTATAAAGTTATAATTTGCATTACTTTAAGAATAATATTAAGTAAATATATCAACAAATATTTGAGAAAGATCACATTATATATTATGATAATTTATAACAATGAATTATATTATGTGACAATATTTAAACAAATAATCGTAGAAAATAACTGTCACATTTATAGACAACAAAAAATTATGAAAGATAAAAACTCAATTAAAATTTTTTAAAATTTTAAAACTCAATAAATCACACGAATTTAATAGTTAAAAGTTCTCAAATTTATTAAAAATTCAAAACATAATTAAGTTCATGTTATTTTTAAACATTTATATGATTATACAACTGGTGTCATATTTTATTTTAAATTTTATCCTTTAAATACATTCTTTTAAATTAATTTTACTGTCTAAGTATATTTTTCTTTTAAATTCACCTGTTGTTTTTAAATTTAATCACTTTCTACCATTAGAATAACTATTTATCACTTGTGATATGCATTTTGTTTCTCGTTAAATTATTATTCATTTGTATACTAGAAGCAAGTAATCAAGCATTTATTTATATAAGCATTTTAAAATAAAGTTGATGCAACAATACGATTATATTATTGTGACTATTAATTAAGAATTAGAAAATGAAAGGAGAAAAGGTTTGAATAATTGATATTTTTTTAATTAGACTAAATAATTGTAAATAAAAAATATTTTGAGACACGTACAAAACAACTGTTAGCTTTAAACAAATGTTTTTAAATTTAAAAATTCAAAACCAACAAGTAACTTTTAGTTGTTTATTTAAGATCTTATTTCAACTTTTAAGTTTTAAAATTAATTTATGTGTTGAAAATAAGTTGTATCGGATGAATCTTGGTATCTTAAAAGATTAGTGTTTGTTTCTGAAAACAAAATACTACACTTTAACTCCCAACCGAGAGATACTTAAAGTTCACAAGAGAAGAAAGTATAAAGTTTTATCAGTGCAAAATTTCTTTATCCAAATATTTATCATTTATTTATCCTGTTAATACTTCAAACAATAAAAATCATTAGATCTTTCTAACTATGATAAACTCTTAAACTTTTTTGAAAATTCAGAATATAAAAGTTCACCATTTTTTTTTGAAACAAACTTTATGAGATATTACATTTTTTATATAATATTTTAAAAATTTATCATTTTTATATAATGATATCTTTTAACATAAGTTTATCTCGTGAACTAAAATCAATTTGTACACTTAACTTCTATAAAGAAAAGTCTCGTTTGTATTTTTGATGAAATGCATAAATTAATTTTATTAGTACAAGAGATCTTTCTTATCTTCCTTTCTTTTTTGATTAAATATGTAATTAATTTGTTCGGATAATATTTTTAAGATTTAATTATGTTTTATTTCCTTAAAATTTGGAATAATTTTTTTATTTTGATTATATAAATTTAAAAGAAAGAAGTATTTTTGTTTCTTGATATTAAAAATAATAGTTTTATCCTTTGAATACAGTTAGTGAAATAAAATTTGAAGATTTAAAGTTTAAAAATATTTTTGGTCCATTAAATTGGGTTAAAAGACTGATATAGAAACCAAAATCAGAATTACCTCAACTATTATAGACTAAATATATAATTAAACTTATTTTTAACCAATCCAAATAATTGATGATAATGTATTTGTAAAATTGTAATATCTTATGATGCATCGACTTGTTACGTGAAATATTAGATAATAAATATATAATTAAACCTATTTTTAACCTATCCAAATGATTGATGATAACGTGCTTGTAGAAGTGTCATCATCCCTTTTGATATAGAAGTGAACTGCTACTAGGAACATTTTCTTCTTCTTATTCCTTTTGACACAATCAACTTTTTTGCTCTGCATTATTATGCTTGGTACTGACCCTGTTTTCCATCTACTAGTCTAACATTGAATCACTGGTTATGCAGCAGCAACAACATTATACACTACATAGATGTCAAACCAGAATTATACTAAAAACCAAAATTCAGTAATTTTACATTATGTGAAGGGAAATAAACTGTACATACATCACACATAAAACAGTTAAAAATAGTTAAGCAGTACACAACATTACATGATAAACTGAGACATTGCCACCTTGCATTCTGGACTTTGCGAAGAAGAGGACTTATGTTGTTCTTATTGGAACAGAGTGAGAAGATTGAAATTAGCATTGAAGCTACCCAACAAAGGTGGCTTTTGAGGCAAACCCTGTAATGAATAGAACATAAGAGTGTTTGAGTTTGACATGAGGTGCCAAACAACGTACTGAGTTGTCTTTTGCTTGAACCTTCTTCCCCTGCTTCTTTGCCACACGCACATGCATTGGTGATGTCAAAGTCTCTTCACACAATTCTGGCTCTTCCTTAATGGTTGAAAGCTTAGCCCTCAGAATCTCCTCCATGTCCTTTCTGGAATCAGTTCGCAAGCTTTTTCTGCTTGTGCATGGCACTGATCGCCATATTTTCCTACACGCTCTCCTCATTTTTGCTTCTAATTTCAATCTTCACCACTGCACATATTAACAAAACTACGCCTCTTGATGATACCTTGAGTGAATTGTTTGTCATAACTCTTCTCTAAATATATAATTGTAGCAAGAGTTGTAAATGTACATGATAATGATGAAGGAAATTTCCGCGAGTAATCAATCAGATTAGTTGGAAAGCTTGCAGCTGTTGAAAGGGGCCACAAAAAGCAATAATGCTCATTCCTTTACAACGATGTTTTAATCATAATGAGCTTATATAGATTATAGTTTTTTTGGCCAACCAAACCAGCATTGAATAGGAATCATGCAAGGGATTAAGTTTAGATTTCATCATTATCTTTTGAGTAGGTGCTAATAATTAATTACACTTTTGTGTTCCAAGTCCACCTACAGATTTTCAAAATGAACTTGTCTAAAGCAAAAAGTGTTGCCTCAGGGTTTAACTGTCAGTGTCAATTCTGTGGTGGCTCTATATGGTTTTTTTGATCAAGTTGGTTTAACACTTGTGTTTGAAAATTGAACAGCACGATCAAAGAGGAAATTTGAATGCCAACGGTGGTAATCTGCCATAAAATTCTCTTTTATTGAGATAAGATGGTATACAGTGTTGTTTAATTATTGTTCCACATTCTGTGTAGAAGTTTGCCCCCATTAACCACTACAGAAAAGACCCACATCGCTTTAGTGGATAGTTCGTTATACACGAAGCCCTTTATTTCTTCCAGAATAAATGCTTCATTTTGTCCTTTCAATATACAACACCTTTTAACGATTTATTTTATTGTTAAAAATGTTCTTATCATCCAATTAACCTTTAAAAATAATAATAAAAAATTAAGTTATCATTGTTTTGTTAGAATTTTGTGCATTAGCATATTTAATTATACCATTAAATTTGAATTTATCAAAATCAATAATGAAGTTAATAGTATTCTAATCAATAACTATTAGTTTACTTTTACTTATGATGTGAGTGTGATTTATTGCCTTTACATTTTGCTTCATTCTCTCCAAGGTATGCTTGGGTGCTTGTTACTCGTTTCAAAATTTGAATGACTTTTAAATTTATTGATATGCAAGAGAGAAAATCTAAATCTAGATTCATTTATTTATATATATATATATATATATATATATATATATATATATCGCAGCGATCATCGATCCGAATTCAAATTCGATGGTAGAATTTCATTATAGCCATAAGTTATTGTTTGTTTTGTTGTGTCAATTTTGTTACGGTTTTAAATTTTGTTTCTAAAAAGACATTTCGGTGGATAAAAAGCGAAAAAAATATTTAAACTACTTTAACCTTTAATTCTAAATTATGTGAGACTATTAAAAACACGTACTAAGATTCAAATATATCTTTATAATTCCGATGCATATTAATGCATAACTAATAACTAAGTATATTTGTCTGTATTTATATTATATCATTTAAATCCAACAGTAAGTTGAAAAGATTTTAGTAAATTTAAATTTAAATATAATTTCAATAATCATAAACTTAGAAGCACCACTAACCTATCTTTTTGAGTTATGAAATAATTATAAATATTAAAATAAATTTTGTATTTCATACTAATTAAAATATTCTATTTAAATAAAAAAATATTTAATGAACTGGAATTATTTTTTCTAAGTAAAATATGTGAAGAATAAACAACTGAAATTCCAATTTATTATTATTTTTAAAAATTTTTAAAATTCTCTGTTCAAATATATAATTAAAGTTTTTCCAATATTTGCTAAATAAATAAAACTTGTTTATGTAATTTTCATATGCTTCTTCAAACAATTTTTTAAGCTCTGTACAATATTTGTTGAGAGAGCTCAATCCTCAACAAAATTTAAAAATTTTTGGGTTGCCACTTATTCTCTCTTTTTTTCTTTAAATTTCTTTACAAAATTTTGTTCTTCTATAATCACCACAATACTTATAATTAATTTACAAAAATTTATGTAAGATCCATTGTTTTACACTTTATTTACGGACTAATAATGTGAGATATAACAACGTTTTTGAGTTAAAATAAATTAATTAAATTTCCATAAAAATAGCTTGTCTGTCAATATTAAATACGTTGACATAACTACTGCTGAATAAATATGTAATATATAATATAATACTATCTTATTTAATATACGTATTATATTTTTTTGAAACAATCACACTAATTATACACATAATATTTATATTAAATAATATTTTCCCTGATATATTATACTATTCTGATATTTAACAGTAATAGTATTGTACTTTTAAACGTCGTTTTTATGAAACCAGCCCATATTTCATGTCTATTAATCTGCAAAGGCCATTTTCACATTCCCAATTCAGAAACCAAATATTTGTCATAATTGTAAGTGAAATTTATTGTATCACAAACATCAGCAGAAGCTATTATCCTATTTCAAGATGCGTTAGGTCCCACCCCCAAATAAAAAGTTTTGGCCTTGACTCTTTTTTTTTTTTTTTTTATTTTTGAATTTATTTAGAAAATTATAAAAATAAATAATTAATTAATTAAACTTCGGACTTGGAAAATTGCATCGCAGTGGCTATTTATTTGTTTACTGTACGAGAGAAAAGAAGAAAAACTCCACATTACAACAATAAATAGCCTCACTTATCATATCTTCACGTATAGTCGAGAAATTATTGTACTCTACTTTCCAATATAATCTCATTTTAATATATATGAAAAAAAAAAGTATATGTACTTTTGAGAGTGCTTGAAATGTTGGTAAGATATTGAGTTTAAGTACACTGGTGGTGGACGAAGAGACACCGATGCTCTCCAATTCACAAAAGCCTGAAAATTCAACGGTTTTCAAAATCCACCATCCATATATATTTTTCATATTTTATATATTAAATACTTAAACATTAAAGTTGACTAAGGGTTTTTCCTTAAAGCCTCCTCCATGTACCAAATTTTCATCCAAAACTAAAATATCTATTAAAATACTGAAATATAGTTTAATTCAACCTTAACAATGTGACAGTGACAGAATAGGTGACGTTTGTCTTTATTTTTAGTTGTATAAGTAAATTTATGTTTAACTCAACATTTTAAACATGTCCAATTGATGAGATTAAAAACATATACTTGTTTTGTTTCCTTTAATTATAATTACTTTTCATGCTTTATTAAATTAGTTGTTACTACATTAATTTCTTTTATTAAAGAAATGTTTAAATTTAATTAGCACATCAGTTTTTTTTTTTAATTTACAACTCAAAGTTCATTTTTAAACATCATTTTTCATTAATTATTCACATATATATTTGATTTAAAAAATAATAATTTATACTCTTTCTTCTTCTGACATAACTAATGACGTATGTATAATTTACTTTTTGATCCCATCATAATCCAAAGTCTCACTTTCAATGCAATGACAAGTTGGCTGTAAAAGTTAGACGGTAGCTGCTGGTAACAATAATCCCACCGAAAATGTTGAGTTCATATGTATTCTTATAAAAAAAAAAAAAACATTTTTTGGTAGAATAAGTAGATTTTGACTTCTTATTTTTTTTTCGATTTTATAATATAAACTTTCTGTATTCTTTTTCATTAAGCTTATCCAAGCCCCTGAGTAACTACTTTCAGAATATTCTTTCGTAGTTTTACATTATAATGTTAAAGCGTATTTAAAAGATGCAGGAAACCCAATTACACCGGTATTATTAACAGTGTTGGTCAAAGTGTTAGATATTGAAAGCAAGGAAAAGCATCATTATTATGACATTCAAAGTTTTAATCTTAAATCAACCCTCAACCTTACTATGCTTAAATACATTTTTAAAATAAAATTTAGGTGATTTTTAAGTAGGGATATAGATATCACATTCATTAAATAATTTCATTAAAATTCAGAAGAGTTTCTTGAACTTTTTTCATTTTTCTTTTTATTAATTATTACTGTAAGACCTAAAAATAGTTAGTAGGAGGAATAGTCTCATATAAATGAAATTTGAATATTTTATTATTAAAATAAAAAACATATAAATAAAAAATTTTATTTTATAAAGATAAATATTTCTCTAAAATTAGTTATTTTTTATTGAATCTTCTCTAAGATTTTGAAATAATTTGTTCATTTTTTCAAAGATAAGAGTTTGCCAGAAAGATTTTAGAAGTTTGATAGAGTTAGAAAGTTTAGTCCAATTAAGGGAAATAAGTGATTTTTCACAAACACAGAGAATACTTTTTACTTCTAATATTTTATGTTTTTTATGTGTGATTTAGATCATACTTAATTGCAAAAGATGTAAGAGGTAGATTTATGTATGTTAAAACAACATAAGTAAATTTATATTTGTTGTATTTATAATAAATTTTACAACTGTTGTATTTATAACTAATGTAAATTTACGTATGTTAATAAACATAAATTTTTTGCCTATATTTTATAAATCCTATGCAAAATTTTCCTTTGTTACAAATTTATACATGTAAATGTAAATTTATCTTTGTTAATGTATTAAGAGGTGTAAATTTTGTGTTTTTTTTAATTGAATTGGTTTTGGCATGAAACCAAAACCTAAAAACAATAAAAGATCCATAAAAATATATACATTTCAAATATATCTTTTCAATACATTTTACAAAACAAAAATAAATAGCTATTGAATAACAAATTTAGTTTAACTTAAAAGAAAAAAACTAATCAAAACCTAGTCTTCTACATGGTTGAAAAGATAAGTTGACTACTTTTGTTTTATTTCGCTAATGTCTTTCTTTAATATGGGTGAGATATCATAAAATACCTAAAATAATTATACAATGTTACTACATATATCTAATGAATTTAAAATTATCAAACATAACTCATTCAGGCAACAAAAAAATTTAAAATTAATATATCAACCACAAATCATAAAAATCATATGACAAATAAAAAACTCTTAATTCTATTCAATACACGAGTCTTTCAAAAATAAGATTACGTGTCTATAATGATGTAATATAAATATTTGATGAAATGAAAGATAGTCAATTGGACTAATATGTACAAACACTTTGTTTTGATTAATTATGAATGATTAACTAGTTTGATTGGTTAATGAATGAGTTTATAGAAAGGCACGTTTGGATAAGTGGTGTGAATTGCAAATGTATGATACTTTGTAAATAACACTAACTTACCCACTATGTTGTTGTTTCAAGTGTAATGATGTTTTCAAGTGGAGGTTCTCAATAATGATACTTTCTAAATAACACTAACTTACCTACTTTGTTGTTTCAATTGTAACGATGTTTTTTAAGTGGAGGTTCTCAGTAATGATAGGCCAAGAAGTAGTGTTAAGAAAAGAAAAATAAATGTTTTTTATATTAAATGTGCATAAATGTAACTTAATGGAACGTTACATTACTCCCTTTATTTTCTTATCACAAGCCATTTTCTTCTTATTGAAACACTATAAAAACATTTATACTAATATTAATTATTTAATAATTTTTTCAGTTGCTATTATTTTTCACTAATTTAATTTAAGCTAATAAACCAATTTTAACTTCCAGAATTATCACAAAACAAAATCATAATTTTAAACTTATAATATTAACCAAGAGCATAAAACAAGATTTCAATGCATGGAAAACATTGCAGAAAAACATAAAACTATAATCAATTAGCAATTAAAAATTGGTAAAATACATTAGTTTTACATATTTTTAGCCAAACCTTAACTTTTATATTTTCGTCTTATAATTTAAATATTTTTGTGATATTCGTGGATTTTTTTTTAAATTTTATGAATTCATAAATTATTTCAAAAATTTAAATCAATACAATTACGAAATTTTAATCATAAATTATTTTCTAAGAAATATGACAAGTCATTTCTCACCAAATTTTTAAAATTCACAAGATTATTTCTTTACATTAAAATAATCTTTTAAATTTTTAATTTAATACGCACTAGAAATACATGACACCATTCTTTGGAGAATCAAGTTATATAGGCTTAATTATATATTAGCTTAACTGTACTTTTTTATCTCCCAAAATTATTATCATTTATTTTTATTTTTATTATAACATTATTCACTTTTTTACTTTTAAAATACAAATGTATAGCTCTCATTAGAAAAAGGATTTGACTAAAATCACACTTATCATTAAAACATCAAAATAAAATATATATATATATATATATATATATATATATATATATATATATTTTTTTTTATATTTTAATGTAAAATTGGAATTCATTTTATTTAAAATTTTGATATCTTTTTTGTCCTATATTTTAAAAATGAATAGAAATAATCTTTTTAACCAAATTACATAAAAAGAAATTGATGTGTCAAATATATTTCTCAACTAATATTAAAATGATGATGTGTTAAACAGTATAACAACTCATATATTTAATATATAAAAAAAATTAAAGTAATTAAATTAAAAGCATTATATTCATTCATTTTAAAATATGAGAATTAAAATTTATCAAAATTAATGAATTCCAATTTCACTTCCAGATTAAAGTAATAAAAACATATTTCACTCCTTAAAACTTACGAATCTCGATAATTTTAAGAACTGAAAAACATAAACCAAGAAAGTACGCGTATAGCCACTTTTACTTTTTTTTTTTTTACCGACAATTTTCTTTGAATGGACTACCATCTTCTTCAAAAAAGTTCAGAACAAAGAAAAAATAGTCTTACATAATAAACTCGATTTATTTACACACGGGTGCATTAATTATTAAGAAGAAAAAGTAAGTGCATAATCATTAATATGACTTAGTTCTAGAATTTGCTAACATATGAAAAATGTTAACTACATTTTATTACATTCTTTTAATATATATTTTTATTGTTGATTAAAAATTATGTCTTTTGTAAGTCTTACTTTCTACTCAATAAGTTTACCTTTTAGCTTTGTAACATTATAAAAAATATACGTAAAGAAATGTGTTAAAAAACAAAGTTGTGAGTACTTGACTCTGTTATCTGATTTTAATTATAAATTTGATTGGTTGTTTTATATTTTTTTAGTCAAAGTGGGGAAATTCTACCCTACATGTCTTTGTGGATAGAAATGACTATGCTTTTGTAAACAAAGGATGACCACACGTTGCGTTTTAGTTGGACGAAAGGAAAAACAAAAATAAAAAACACAAGAGGTTCAACTTTAGGAAACGTTTTATTCTCCCAGCCACACATTTATTTTAATACAATCAATAAATAAAACTAATAATTTATAATTAACAATCACACTAACCAAGCTCAATCATTCGAATATCTTATTATATTAAATTACATAGCCATATCTCTTCTTACACACAAATTTGACCTGCTTAATATACTATTAACTCTACTACCAATTTATATTAGCTACTCTAATTTTATTTTCCATTTATGATTCTTTTCCAACAATTGTAGAGATTCACTTGAATATTAAAAGAAAAAGTACTACATTAATAGGTTATGTTATTTAAGTTTGATAATTAATTTGAGGAAAGAAAGAAAACAAATACTAAAAATGAGCCCTGAAGCCATACTTTTTTAAATTGTTTCTTTAAATAGTTTATAGATTTTTAAAACAGAAAAGTGATAAAGATAAATTTAACGATGAAAAGTTTGAGAATAAAAGCGTGATAATTTTTCTAATTATCTTCATGCAATATTGTTAAACAATTTATAAATCACTAATGAGCACCTTCTACTATTGAAAGGAAAAGTATAATTAACTTGATATTAAATCATATTAGTCCACGTGCCTAAAGTTTCTTTCACACACACATCAAAATATTATCATTTAGTCTAATATAATTTTTTGCATTACTATTCAATTACAAGTCAATATATATATATATATATATATATATATATATATATATATATATATAATATACTGTGTTTATCAAAATTTACAATAATAACTTATAAAAGTATAATACCATGCTTTCTAATTTGTTAGAAACAATACGATATATTTTGCACTGATAATACATATAAATTAGCCTCTTAAAAATAATATAATTTTGTTTCTCACATTATGGTGGAGAGTTTTTTTATTTTGTTTTATTATTATTTAGTTACATTAGTAGTTTATCTCCTTCTTTTGAAAAGAATGTATATTAATATTGTTAGATTAAATAAAATTGAAATACATTGCATTTATGAATATGAATACTAAATTATTTTATGCCAAAACTTGACGTGATAAAATTAAAAAAAAAATCTATAAACAAGTAAAAATAAAGCTTAAATTAATGGATGCAACATTAATAGATATTTTTATTTATCATCTATTTAATGTATATACAACAAAAAATGTATATAATAAATTAAAAATAATATACTTTTAATAGTTATAGTTTGTTTGAAAATCAATTAATACAAACAGGAAATTAAACAAAAAGAAATCATGAGAAAGTCTTATGATATTTTTCTTAGTAAGCTAATTTCTTATGATAACTATAATGAACCTCTTTTAGCTTAAATAAAATTAATGGAATAATACACCATGGTGATAAAAAAAAACACTGGAAAAACATTAAAAAATTTGCAATAATTACGTAACTTCTTGTTAGAAGTGAGTTTTAAGTCCAACTCAACCACATAAAACCAACTTGTGAGATAAAGTTTGCACCTCACTTATATACTATAAAATTATCTTATTTCTAGTCAACGTGAAACTTTCAACCGAATAAAAAACATTGACAAAATGAAAATGAAATAAAAACTTTATTACTTATATATTTCACTCGCTTTTACCTTATTTTTTTTTCAAATAAGGGAAAATGAATTTTTTGTTTCATTTAATCGTATCATGTCAAAACAGTACAATCAACATTTTATTTTCATCTTATGTTAATTTATTCTTCGAATTGTAGTATGAAAGTGGAACCCTTATTCGGGCTTCTCCAATTGCAGATGATGAAAAAACAATGAAATCAGTTCAAGATGATGTTGAAATAAAAATATATTTGCAAAGAGACTTTAATATTAAGTAAGTGAATGGAATAATAAATAAAAAGAATAATAAAGTTAGTAAAATGCATTTACTTAGTGATTTTTTGGCTGACATATATAACATCTAAAAATAAAAGGTTTGGTTGTTCAACAAGATGTGTGAGACTTTTCTGTTGTCCCACAAAATCAAATATTGAAACCATTGGAATGTTTGAAAGGGATGCAAGAGTAAGAGTTATGGGTAGTTTGCCTTTCTTGTAACATTTCCACTTTGGCATACCAACAAAAAAATACATAGGATTCAAGTACAACTAAAAGTTAAACTTTTTATTTAACCTCAATTTTGTCGATCAACAATAATCTTAAATCTTCATAATCATAAATCTAACATGAATTACATTTTTATTAATATAGTAAAACATTGTGTGAAAAAGCTTTTGACAATGCATCTGTCTTTATAATTTAGGTCTTTACCAATTTGTCTCAACACTCAATCATATCTTTCATTCTCAAATTGATCAATGAGGTCATGACATTAAATTTAAAAATTATGATATAACTAAAAGAAGCAATGGTAAAATGAGAATTATTAAGGTGAGTCATAAGATAATGATATTAAATTTTAAAGTTATGATATAGCTAAAATAAGCAAATGATAAAATGAAAATTATTAAGGTGAGTTGACTAAAAATGAAAAACCAACATAATATTTAATAAATTTAATGAACTATTAAACTAAATCATATATTTTAACATGTTATTAGAATTATGCCTTAAATCTATTCTATCAAAATTTATTGATTGTTGAATTTATTAATTTATCTCTTATCAAATATTATTGAACATCTATTTCACCTTTATCGAATATTTTATATGTATATATTTTAATACGAGAATACTTTGGAAATTAGTTAAAGATAAAATCAATTTATAATATTTTTTATATTTTGTTTTTTTTATAACAATGACGTTTGTTTCACACACTTGGAAAAATCACCTAAGCATCATCCTCGACATTTTAATTTAATTTATTTAAAAACTTATAGAGATAAGAATGACCTCTTTTTTCTTTGATTCAAAAAATCAACACACCTCTATTTTACCAAACACAAAAAATTAACCTAAATGTCATCTCCTAATAATTAAAGACAACCGGACCAATGCCAAAGGCATGATTGTTGCCTAAAATAAATGGCAATCCTTCAAACAGGTGTTCATTGATTCAACATACTATTTTTACGTTTCTATTATAATTTAAAATTAAAAAGAAATAGGTCGAGTAAGTTCGGTTGGGAACATGCAGTTTGTTGTTTTATGAATAAAAGGAAAAGCAAATAAATTATTTAATGAAAATAGTATAGCTATTAAATAAGGAAAGGAATAAAATAAGAAGAAACCTTAAAGGGTAGGAAAATGACTAGATTCAGAGAAATGTTGTGCAGACCCTACAGTGCAAGATTACAGCGTAACACGGCATGGGCTTATTTGTATGTTTACGTCAGTTATGGTTGTGATGATCCTCACCCAGTCACGCACACACTGTGCCTTGAATTCAAACCCAGAATGTAGCATGGAATTCAAACCATTCTTTTTTCTTTTTTTCATTTTCTTTCTTACTTTATAGTCTTACACACACTCTCACAGCAGCTGCAGCATGACACAGCTTTGAGGAGTGCACGTGACACCCATAACTCACTTTCTTGTTCTTACTATTATTATTCTCTTTCTCTTCTCATCTCCAAACCCAAGGTATGGGACGGCTATCCAATCACAGCGAATTACCCCACAAATATTAATAAAAAAATGACCATTCTTTCTTTCACTCTACGCACTCCTTTTCATTTGCTGATTCATTCACCAATAGCGAGTGACATTATTATATATACTTGGACTGCATCTCCCCGTAAGAGTTAAAAAATTGAATGAGATTTTAACACATGAAATATGGGTCTAATTGGGGGGCACGATGAAATCCGAAATGGAAGGTGAGTGTTGAAAGGAAGTGATGAAGTGAAAGAAGGGGGCAACGGGCGTAGTAAAACCTCCCATCCATGATCCACAACTGTCCTTATTGTCTGTTTTAGTGAACCAACAACAACGCCAAGCCCACTTGCACATTTTACTTACTTTTTTTATCATTAATAAATGCACACTTTCTCACACACAATCTGAACTTTTGTCCCTGTAAAACCAAATCTAATTCTTTTTTCTCACAACTCAATGCTCAAATCTTTTTTTATTAATCTCTATACTGTAAATTTTTTATCTTTTATGTAAACCATGAATCTTTGTTTGCAACTCTAACCTACTGTTCATATACTTTCTAACAGTGTTTAAATGTCATACCCACTCACCTGGCTTGTTTTATCGCTTTTAACATATAACAAGGGGAAAATGATAGTGTTATTCTAAAATAATAAATGTTCATCTTTGTTTATTGGCCACTCATAAATATCGGAAGCATTTAACTGTTGAACGAATAATGATGATTTTGTTTAGTGTTTTTTCTTTTATTATTTATTTCAGTCTGAGTTCGTTCCCCAGTAACTCCCACATTCACATTCACATGGTTGTGGAAGTGGGTACTATAAAAATGATATCTTTATGGCATGGCGGTCCCTGGTCACAGTTGTGGTGAGTTCGAAGAAGGAGTTGGGTTACACGGAGAGGAAGGGGAGACATGGGTGTTGCTGCCCACACCTCTTTTCTTTATTTTAACCCTTGACTTCTGTTATCTTCATTGCTTCCTTCCTTTTGTTCTTCTCACTCTTTCCCTTTCGAGGTTCGTTTCCTTCCACGATTTCTTTTTTCTCCACTCTCTGTTCTCCTGATTTTACTTTTACCTTTCCCCTTCCTCCTCCTTCTATGTGCTATCCCCGTATATGCTATCCTATTGACTTTGCTCCTTTTAACGTATGTCATGGGTGTCTGTTTTTTCAGCTTAATATGTTATTGTTTTACAGGAATTGTTTTGTCGGCTCTTAGTTCTTCTCTGTATTGACTGTATTGACGTACAGCGTGATCAATTTTCTTGAAAATTAAGAATAATAGTGTCCAGTTTTATTCTATCTATAAGCATGTGGAGTTGGATGATTGGGTTGTTGTTGTTCAGAATTTGCATATGCTCTAGAGAAGAGATGAACAATAACGATGTGAATCTATTTACGTGAGGTGTGGGGATTGCTGGTATTCTGTGATTGGGTAATAGAATAAGTTATTAGTGGTACGTTAGCCTCTGGAGACTTTGTCATATTGGAAAGGTTTTGGAATTTTGTTCTTCTCCTGTTGAATTGTTACATGAGCAGGAGCGGAGAGATTGGCATTGGAGTAAATCAATATTAGATTTAAGTTGTTTTCCGAGGTTGTTATATGATTCCAATTAACTTACGCTTGTTATATTTACATTTGAAGTGCAGTTTGAAGTGAAAATGTCTTCCTCGAGGCCCAGCCAATCGTCCAGCAATTCGGGGAGATCAAGACATAGTGCTAGGGTTCTTGCCCAGACAACTGTAGATGCAAAGCTCCATGCAACTTTTGAGGAGTCTGGTAGTTCCTTTGACTACTCCAGTTCGGTGCGAGTCTCTGGAACAGCTGATGGAGTCAATCAACCAAGGTCTGATAAAGTTACGACAGCTTACCTCCATCACATACAGAGAGGAAAGATGATTCAGCCTTTTGGATGTTTGTTGGCTTTAGATGAGAAAACATGTAAGGTCATTGCATACAGTGAGAACGCTCCTGAAATGCTGACCATGGTTAGTCATGCTGTCCCCAGTGTTGGTGACCACCCTGCCCTTGGCATTGGCACTGACATAAAAACTTTGTTCACAGCACCTAGTGCTTCTGCATTGCAAAAGGCTCTGGGATTTGGGGAGGTTTCACTTCTTAACCCGATCCTTGTTCATTGCAAGACCTCTGGGAAGCCCTTTTATGCGATTATTCATCGAGTTACTGGCAGTTTGATCATTGACTTTGAGCCAGTCAAGCCTTATGAGGTTCCCATGACTGCAGCTGGTGCCTTGCAGTCTTACAAGCTTGCTGCCAAAGCAATTACCCGATTGCAATCTTTGCCTAGTGGAAGCATGGACAGATTATGTGATACAATGGTTCAAGAAGTTTTTGAGCTCACAGGCTATGATAGGGTGATGGCTTATAAATTTCACGATGATGACCATGGGGAGGTGATTGCTGAGATAACAAAGCCGGGCCTTGAGCCATATTTGGGTTTGCATTATCCAGCCACAGATATTCCCCAGGCTTCACGCTTTTTATTTATGAAGAACAAGGTCCGTATGATAGTTGATTGTCATGCAAAACACGTGAAGGTTCTTCAAGATGAAAAACTCCCATTTGATTTGACTTTGTGTGGTTCCACCTTGAGGGCTCCTCATAGTTGTCATGCTCAATACATGGCAAACATGGATTCAATTGCTTCCCTGGTCATGGCAGTTGTAGTCAATGATAACGAAGAAGATGGGGATACTGATGCTGTTCAGCCACAAAAAAGGAAGAGACTTTGGGGTTTGGTAGTTTGCCATAACACTACTCCCAGGTTCGTTCCCTTTCCTCTTAGGTATGCTTGTGAATTTCTGGCTCAAGTATTTGCCATCCATGTGAACAAAGAAATAGAGTTAGAATATCAGATTATTGAGAAGAATATCCTGCGCACACAGACACTCTTGTGTGATATGCTGATGCGAGATGCACCCCTTGGAATTGTATCACAGAGCCCTAATATAATGGATCTAGTGAAATGTGATGGAGCAGCCCTCTTATATAAGAACAAGTTATGGAGGTTAGGAGTGACACCAAGTGAATCCCAGATAAGAGAGATAGCTCTGTGGTTGTCCGAGTACCATATGGATTCCACAGGTTTGAGTACGGATAGCTTGTCTGATGCAGGCTTCCCATCGGCTCTTTCTCTGGGTGATGTTGTGTGTGGAATGGCAGCTGTCAGAATTACTTTGAAAGACGTGGTGTTTTGGTTTCGGTCACACACTGCTGCAGAAATCCGATGGGGTGGTGCAAAGCATGAAGCTGGAGAAAAAGATGACGGAAGGAGGATGCATCCGAGATCGTCATTCAAGGCTTTCCTTCAAGTCGTGAAGGCAAGGAGCTTGCCGTGGAAGGACTATGAAATGGATGCTATTCATTCCTTGCAGTTAATACTGAGAAATGCATTCAAAGATACTCCGGGTACAGAGTTACAGACAAATGCAATTAATACAAAACTAAGTGATCTGAAGATCGAAGGGATGCAGGAACTGGAAGCAGTTACAAGCGAGATGGTTAGGTTGATTGAAACAGCAACAGTGCCTATTTTGGCAGTTGATGTCGATGGCCTGGTAAACGGGTGGAACATAAAAGTTGCTGAGTTGACAGGTCTTCCAGTTGGTGAAGCTATTGGAAAGCATTTACTCACACTTGTTGAGGATTCTTCAACTGATAGGGTCAAGAAGATGCTTGACTTGGCACTGCAAGGTATGTTCTTTATCCATCTTATTCTTTTTCATACACTTATTTTCTTTATTTTTCAAGCCCTGTCATCCATAAGCAAAAGCTTTAAAGACGAGTTAGTTTGTGTCTTTTGTCTATTATGTTTCCTAAAGCCACCCATGAATGTTGCATTGATTGAGAATTCTCAGAAGAAAGGTGTCTTGTTGACAGTTTCTTGAGAAGAAATGGAACACCCTAGGATTGTGTTCATTTATATTTTTTGGGTCTCGGTGGGAGGAATTGGTGCAATTTCTCTGATACAATGGGATTAGATTATTTTAACGTGCTTTTGCATATTTTTAAATTGTTGTTTTGTTCTGTTAATTAGGTGAAGAAGAGAAGAATGTTCAATTTGAGATCAAAACTTTCGGGTCAAAGATGGATTCTGGTCCTATTAGTCTAGTAGTAAACGCTTGTGCAAGCAGGGATCTTCGAGACAATGTTGTTGGTGTTTGCTTTGTGGCTCATGATATAACTGCTCAGAAGAATGTAATGGACAAATTCACCCGTATTGAAGGTGATTACAAGGCAATTGTACAGAATCCCAATCCATTAATCCCGCCAATATTTGGCACAGATGAATTTGGCTGGTGTTGTGAGTGGAATCCAGCTATGTCAAAGTTAACTGGATGGAAGCGAGAGGAGGTGATGGATAAAATGCTTTTGGGAGAGGTTTTTGGGACCCAGATGTCTTGTTGTCGACTAAAGAATCAAGAAGCTTTTGTTAATTTTGGCATTGTACTTAATAAAGCCATGACTGGTTCAGAAACAGAGAAAGTTGCTTTTGGTTTCTTCGCTCGGAATGGCAAGTATGTAGAGTGCCTGCTTTCCGTGAGTAAGAAGTTGGACGTAGAGGGCCTAGTTACTGGGGTCTTCTGCTTCTTACAGCTAGCTAGCCCAGAACTCCAACAAGCATTGCATATTCAGCGTCTATCTGAGCAAACTGCCTTGAAGAGATTGAATGCATTAACTTACATGAAAAGGCAGATCAGGAATCCTTTATGTGGGATTATATTTTCCCGGAAAATGTTGGAGGGTACTGAATTGGGAACAGAACAGAAACAATTTCTGCACACTAGTGCTCAGTGCCAGCGGCAACTTAGCAAAATTCTTGATGATTCAGATCTTGACAGCATCTTAGACGGGTATGATATGTGAATATTGTTATATTTTCCCCTTATTTTCAAATTTATGTGATGTCAAGAGTTTATCAGGTGGAGCTCCTATTAAAGCAAAGAAGTTCAAATTTGAAACCTCATAGAAACTGAAGACTACAAAGCTAACCTCATTCATGCAAATAAACTCCAAAAAAAATGTACTAGTATAACACAATTGATATTGGGTGTTTGTCATCGTGTTTTGTTTATCTCATAGTTCTCGTTATGTAGTTTTGTCATGCTCTTTTAGGGTGTTACCTATATAGAATATTCAATTATACGCATTTTTGAGAGAAGGCATAATCAAAGATGGATGCTTACTTTTCACTCACGCTGTGCTTTAGTGCTAGATTAATTTGTGTGTTAATAATTATCAAAAAATACAGTTTCCCTCATTTATTTGTCTTGGCATCTTTCCTTAACAGTTTTATAAATCTTCTCTCCCTTATGTTTAACAGTTACTTGGATCTTGAGATGGCTGAATTCACTCTGCATGAAGTAATGATTGCCTCCCTTAGCCAAGTCATGACAAAAAGTAATGGAAAGAGTATCCGAATAGTCAATGACGTTGCAGAACAAATCGTAATGGAAACTTTATACGGTGATAGTCTAAGGCTTCAGCAGGTCTTGGCTGACTTCTTACTTATTTCCATCAATTTCACACCAAATGGAGGCCAGGTTGCAGTAGCAGGCTCGCTAACCAAAGAACAGTTAGGGAAATCGGTCCATCTTGTCAAGTTAGAGCTCAGGTAACTGTTATATGCTTAATAATTTGATTCATCTTGATATTGTACTTGTACTCAAGTACTGTGCATTTATGTGATTTAAATGGCCGGAGAAAACAGTACATGTACTGAGGCATGATTAACATAAAGAACTTGCATTATAAAATTATTTACAGCTCAACTTAGTTTGCATTACCACATAAAGATCTAATCAGTGTTTTCTTTTGGTATTTATGTAGCATAACACATGGTGGGAGTGGGGTGCCGGAAGCATTACTGAACCAGATGTTTGGAAATAATGGACTAGAATCGGAGGAGGGTATGAGCCTACTGATCAGCAGAAAGCTGCTGAAGCTTATGAATGGAGATGTTCGCTATCTAAGGGAAGCAGGGAAATCAGCTTTTATCCTCTCTGCTGAACTTGCTGCAGCCCATAATTTGAAAGCTTAAAGTTTTGGAAAAGAATAAGATGATGCAACACAATCTGTTTTGTATATCATAAAGAGGATGGAGCTAGAAATTAATTGCATCCAATGTAACTCTTTATTTGTTTCACGTTTCTTTAACTACTTCTTGTAACGAACGTTGTAGATAATGTATTATTAATCTTATTCTCATTCCTTGATCTATTCTGAGTCCAGTTTTTCTTTCTTTATTCCTTCAGCAAACAGCAATCATCATGAATCATTTGTTGCAGAATAGAACGTTAAAACCTCTCCTGCTTTTTAACTTTACTTTTTACCCATGGTTTTTGACGTAACCTCAATCTGCATGCAGCCGTATAAGTTGTCTTCAATTTGTTGGTTTGTACACAGACTACATGTTTATATTTGTCCACACAGTTTTATTTATGGGTTAGTCTTGTTTCTTTTATCTAGCGAGTACGTTGTACAACAGTACAAGTAATGATGATTCACATTAATGGCCAAAAAGAAGCTGGAAAAAAACAGTTGAAATATTTTGGACATAAAATAAATTCACTTGAACTTGCAATAAGCATAAACTAATAAATTGCATGGTTTTAAGTTTTATGAAAAAGGATGTTATAATAAAAATATTTTAGTCTTGTGATCTAAACATAGGGTAAGACTTTTATTTGTTTAAATCTCTTTCATTTCCTTAGCATTCAAAATCCCCCCCCCCCCCCCCCCCCCAATTTTTTAGCATTAAATATTTTGCACTAAAACTCCAACAAAAAGAGGAGAAGGAAACTAGGTAAGGCTTGGCCAGTGCATTGAAAATTTGTAATATTTTGACTAGAATTTCCAAAACTAGGTGCTGAAATGGAAATGTTGCGTTTAAAGTAAAATCACTTTTCTCTTCATCTCAAGATGATGAAAATTTTTCAATGGGCCAAGCCTTTCGAAAATCAGGAGTAGCGGGCTCGGGTTCAAAAACTCCCAGTTGGATAAAAGAAAAAAAAAAGTCAAAATTGGAATGTAGAAAAGTGAAGATAAAAAACCAAGTTTTCTTCAACACCATAACACCTTAACCTAGACGAACCTATTAAGGAGCAATCAACAAAGTTCTGTGTAGTGTCTATTTAGTGTTAATCTAGCGTAGTATGGACATCAAAACCTTTGCTTTCGCTGCATCTTCTCCGCCGTTACCAGTAATCGCCGCTGCCAGGCTCGCCGGAATATCTCCCTCGATCGATACCTCTCTCTCTCCCGACTCGGCCCCTACATTTCTCTTCTCCGATGGGTACATTTCCGATCTCCGCTCTATTTGTTTTTTTCTGCAAATTCTTCAAGTTTTCGCATCCCCAAAGTTCATTTCTCCGAAGTCTTCAACTTTTCACACCCACTTTGTTTATTTCTCGGAATAACAACTAGCAACACTGCTTAAATGTTTCGATATAAATAATCAGAAACGTTGTATTTTCTATGTGCGTTGAATTTCGTTTTCAATCTTGATGATTGGCAATTTTTTAAAATTGAATTTCGGTGCTCCCACTTTGTGTAGGATCGACAATTTTGGAGCCATGGTAAACATTTAGTACGCTTATGTATTGTGATGTGGGTTTTAAGTCTCATGAATTTCATTTCCGTGTGGTTACCGTTTTAAATGGATAGTGGCAATGTTCAATTTGGTTTCTGTGTCTATTGTACTAATAATATCCCTAAATTGAAGGGAGATAACACAAGGGTTTATGTGGTGGCTAGATATTAACCCGTATTCTTCTACAAGCAGTGCACCCTTGTCTGCTATCTATTATTTGTTGATGAGTGCATTTACTTTGCAGGCTAAAGTTGCGAGGAACTTTTGCTCTTCTACGTTATATTGGGCGGGTTGCTAGTCTTCCCAATTTCTATGGGCAAAATGCTTTGGAATCTAGCCAGGTGATTTTCTTTGTGTAACATAATATCGTAATGCATGAAGTCCTCGAAGATGTTTTAGTGAAAATGGAAAGATGAGTATTTTAAAAGACAAATATATTGTGTTGCATTAGATTAATCTCTTGAATTGTTTTTCAAATAAGTCCTTTTGTGCGAATCCTTTTACTTCTAGTTATAAACTCACTATCATCTTTTTTCTTCATTTCCCTTCTGCCTTTTCAGATTGATGAATGGCTGGAGTATGCTCCTATCCTCTCATCAGGCCCTGCTTTTGAGAATGCATGCAAATATATAGATGAGTACTTGGAGAAGCGTACATTTTTGGTTGGTTATTCATTGTCAATTGCAGACATAGCAATCTGGGCGGGCCTTGCAGGTAAAGATTTTTAATAACGTCTATTTTTTACACAATCTGCCTATGGAAGCGAAAATCATGGTGTTTATGATTGCACTTTGAGGTTATGGCTATGCTGTATCCATGCCAACAAACTAACAGGATCTACTAGGTTTAGTGTGTGGATGTGTCTGTTGAACATAGGAACTATATTGTGGCCAATAATTTTACATAATGCTGTGGCAGTGTATACCCAAAATACATCTCTTCCATTTCTCTATTTTTATCATGTTAGCTTGGCAGCCAATAGGTTATTACCCAGTATTCAGATAGATTCTATTTTTGCTATTGTTTTGCAGGTACTGGAAAGAGATGGGAAAGTCTAAGGAAGTCAACGAAATATACAAATCTTGTACGATGGTTCAACTCAATAGTGACAGAACATGGTACTGCCTTGAATGAAGTCACGTCAGCATATGTTGGCAAAAAAGGATTGGGAGAGCCAACAGCAAACAAGTCAAAAGACCAGTCCGTAATCACTGATAGAGCGAAGAATGTGAATGGGGCTGTATCTGAGATCCAGAAGGGAGTAAGCAAACCTTCAGCAGAAATAGATCTTCCAGATGCTGAAGTTGGAAAAGTCCGCGTGCGATTTGCGCCCGAACCAAGTGGCTATCTTCATATTGGACACTCAAAAGCAGCTCTGTTAAACAAATATTTTGCTGAGAGATACCAGGGCCAGGTTATTGTGCGTTTTGATGATACCAATCCTGCTAAGGAAAGCAATGAATTTGTGGACAACCTGTTGAAAGATATTGATACTTTGGGTATTAAATATGAAGAAATTACGTATACATCAGATTACTTCCCCGAGTTGATGGAAATGGCTGAAAAATTAATTCGCCAGGGTAAAGCATATGTTGATGACACTCCACGTGAACAAATGCAAAAGGAGAGAATGGATGGCATAGAATCCAAATGCAGAAATAACAGTGTAGAAGAGAACTTAAAATTGTGGAAGGAAATGATTGCCGGAACAGAGAGGGGCTTGCAGTGTTGTGTCCGGGGCAAGTTGGATATGCAGGACCCCAACAAATCACTTCGAGATCCTGTTTATTATCGTTGCAATCCAATGCCTCATCATAGAATTGGATCCAAGTATAAAGTGTATCCAACTTATGATTTTGCTTGTCCATATGTTGATGCTAGAGAAGGAATCACACATGCCCTCCGATCAAGTGAATACCATGACCGCAATGCTCAGTATTACCGCATTCAAGAGGACATGGGTCTTAGAAAAGTTCTTATCTATGAATTCAGCCGTTTGAATATGGTCTACACTCTCCTCAGCAAACGAAAGCTTCTATGGTTTGTACAAAATGGGAAAGTTGATGGATGGGATGATGCACGATTTCCTACTGTTCAAGGAATTGTGCGAAGAGGTTTAAAAATTGAAGCGCTGATACAGTTTATTGTTGAGCAAGTAAGTAGAAGTTCTTGCTTTCATTTACTAAATAAAGAAAAAGGATGCATTCTCTTTCAGATTAGAAATGATGAGTAGAATTTGTTTATCAATTGCTGTCCTTTTTTTGTGTGTGCATTCTTGTATTAGTCATATGCTTAAGAATATTGATGATTCTTCTCTGATACTATACAGGGTGCATCAAAAAATCTCAATCTTATGGAATGGGACAAGCTCTGGACCATTAATAAGAAGATTATTGATCCTGTCTGTCCTAGACACACTGCTGTCATTGCAGACAAACGTGTGTTGTTGACTCTCACTGATGGTCCTGAGAAACCATTTGTCCGCATCATACCTCGACACAAGAAATATGAAGCTGCCGGAGATAAAGCTACAACTTATACTAAAAGGATCTGGATTGACCATGTTGATGCAGAGTCTATATCAGCAGGTGAGGAGGTAACGCTGATGGATTGGGGAAATGCCATAGTGAAGGAAATAGAGAAGGACCAAGATGGAAATATCACAGGGTTGAGTGGTGTTTTGCATCTTGAAGGATCTGTGAAGACAACCAAATTGAAACTCACTTGGCTTCCTGAGATAGATGAACTAGTTAGCCTGACATTGGTGGAGTTTGATTACCTAATTACAAAGAAAAAGGTATGTGTTCATCCAGTTGTTTCAGCCCATTGGTTTCTATCGCTAAAAATTTAGGAAAGAGAAATTAAGAAAAAACATAGGTGTTGTTTGGTTTGAAAAAACGATTGTTTTTGGGTAAGAAAATATGAAAAGAATAAAAGTTGTTTCCAATATTTCCTACAGAATATTTCATGTTATTGTTTGACTGCAGCTTGAAGAAGGAGAGGATTTCATTGACGTGCTTAACCCATGTACCAAAAAGGAGACTTTAGCATATGGAGACTCCAACATGCGAAATCTTCAGCGTGGAGATGTATTGCAGCTTGAGAGGAAGGGATATTTCAGGTGTGATGTACCCTTCATTCGCCCCTCACAACCCATTGTGCTATATGGAATCCCTGATGGCAGGCAGCAGACAGGTTCGAAGTGATATTTTTGACCTTAAAACTGTTTGGAACATAATCCACTTTCAGACTCAGCATTGTTGGTAATGAGGATAACAATTTTGTGGAACTATTATGTTTACTAGGGCACTGTAATATGTTTTGTAAGCAAACAATTGTAAGTGGATTTTGACTAGCAATTGGATAAGTCTTTGTTTCTCTTTTGTGACAAATTGCTGTAGCCTTTATGAAAATGCTTCTACTCATTTGCCGAAACAATTGACTTGATAGCTTAGTATGTTATCCTCTCTGTTTTTTCAGAGGAAAGAAAAGAAGATAAGAAAAAAGTAAACAAATCTGAGTGAGGATATTAAATGTGAGAAAAATTCTGAATTTTTATTTTTTGAAGTTAACTTAATTATCTCTCTTAACTAAAAAAATGTATCGTTCTTATTGTTTATTTGTTTTGTTCATCAAAATAGATTACTAAGAAATGTTTGTGAGTAGGGTTTTCTAGACAAAAAGGTTTTTTTTTGGGAGGTTTTGAATTAAGAAAGCTATATAACAATAAAAATATTATGACATAAGTTTGCTGTAGTTTATTATATTATTTATTACAAATAAAAAGTTTGACGCCGTTCCTTTCCAAAATTTTATTTATTACCTTGTGATGATTTACAGAAGGAAATAGTGTTATTTAGCTGTCACTCTTAATTTTTGTTTATTTTAATAAAAAGTGAGAAAGAAAAATAAAATCAAAATAATTTCATTTAGCGTAGCGCATATTATAAACAAACTAGAAATTGAAAGCAGAAATTATTTTAAAATCAATGCTTGAAATACAATAGTAACTTAAGGAATTAGTATAAATGCCGTTAATATTACTCCAACACCACTTTATTGCTATAACGGTAGAGACACAATAATGAAAGATGGTTGTGTTATAATCATGGAGCTTTCAACCAAAATATTTCTAGATAAAGTATTTTTTTTCATTTTTTATAAATTATATAGTTAAATTTATATTTAGGTCTTCTATTTTTTTATTGATTGTTATGATTAAAATCATAGCATGCCTGTTTCCATTATTCTAAGTGGTAATAAGGATTTGTTGAAACAACTAAATTTCCGGCGACTAAAGTAAATCATAAGATACTTTTTGGAGGACTATAATCAAATTAATTAAATATATCACCATAAAATGGTAATGATTTAAACATAAAATTTGGCAATAAAATATATTAACTTAATTAACAGGCTACTTTTGGTTTACCCTAACGGATGCAAAGTCACTCATCAAGATTGTGTAGATTAAAATATTAGATACTTTAATTTTGAAAATTTTGAAAATTCCATCACTCTAACCTTGTCATGTCAGTTTTTTAATTTTTACCATTACTAAGTACTAAAATATATTTGTTTTTACAAATAATAAAAGACTTTTCAAATTCTACATATTAAAATAGTCTATCTGTAACAATTGAAAACCTAATTTAAGATTTGGTTTGTGCAATTGGATAACATAATATCTGTGACTCAGCTAGTTCTTGTGGGATCCATTTACCTATTATATGGTTACGTATTAACTAATGGATAAGTAAAGGTAAAGGTAAAGGAAAAAGAAAAAGAAAAAGAAAAGTTTAAAGCATAAACACGAACAATCTACACGTAAGAAGTCATAAACCTATAAACCTTTATTTTTAGGTTTTAGTTCAAAATACCAATAACCGGAAATGTAATATCTTTCAAATTTAAATTATTAAACAAATTATCTTCACATAGTTTTCAATTTTTCAGAAAGAATGAATAAGGTGTATTTATTGTTTACAAGACGCAAGATAGCTTCAGTTCTTAGGTGCAAGCCTGGTCTTGATTTTCTGAACCTCTTTGGTTCCGACCTGGAAGGTCTTGGTCAAGACATGGTCCGGAAGCGAAGGTGTGGCAGCAAACAAGGTTGTAGCAACGGACTGTGTCCCAGGAAGTTGGCTGTTGAAGGCTGAAATGACAGCAGCAGGGACGTTGGCATTGTTCTGTTGGAAGTGAACCAAGCCTTTGGGAAACACAAAGATGTCACCTTTGTTAATGGTCTTTGATATGAGGACATTGGAAGTGGTTATGAACCCTACATCTAGTTGTCCTTCAAGCACAAACACAACCTCAGTGGCACGAGGGTGAGTGTGAGGAGGGTTGATACCATCTGGGGCATAGTCGATCCTTGACAGAGACACACCAAGTGTGTTCAGTCCTGGCACTTTTTCAACATTGGCTCCAGTTACTTTGGACCCAAAGGTGTTGTTGGTGGATCCTTCTTTGGCTAGAATGCTGGAGAAGAAATCTGCGGCATTTACCTTAGATGCTTCTTTGCACGTGAATCCATTCACTTTCACACCTGTTTTTTTGTCACAGTCACAACCACACTGATTAATTATTACCATTAGAGTTAAGTAGAGTAATGACATTTTTGTTCATACAGTTCAAGTCTTTTTGTGGCTATCCGGAACATGCTAAGGTACATAAACATTAATAATAAGTGTGTGCCTTACACAATTGTGAATAATGTACAGTGTTAAGGTTGTTTTTAGAAGAAATGAAAACAAAGGAAGTATTCACGTGTGATGATGAGTTGATGAATGCAGAAAAGAGACAAATAAAAATTAATCATGTAAGTGGGAATGCTATTATACATTTGAGTTAAAATGATTAAACACTGGAGTCAGGACAAAGCAAAATTAAAGTAGTAGGTAGAAGTGTAATGTCTTGGACAGTGATGTTGAGTTAGGTGTGGTTTGAAGAGAATCAATCGAAGCAAAGAAAAATAATTCAAGAGTGAAGAGAAAAGATCAAATATAATTATTCAAAGAGGAAAAACTAGAAACAGAAAAAGAGAGGAGGAAGAGAGATATTTCATTGCATGTCTTAAAAAAAAAAAACTGGAAATTTATCTGCATACTGAGTTTTGTGTCAGTAACTCTTCATTTTCTTCCATTTCAAACTGAAGTGTTGGGTAAAATTGAGGAAAAAACTAAAATTTTGAGATCCAAAATATAAAAAGTGATTTTAAAGGAGGAGAACCTGAGGAAAGGTCAGCGACACAGAGGTCTTGAAGAAGGTCAGGATCTGATGAGACGGCGGTGGATAAGAGAAGAGGCGATGTGAGGAGAAGAAGGAAGTTGAGGAGCTTCATAGTTGGTAGTTGGAAAGTCTTGGGAAGATCAACACTAATATTTATAGCATCACAGACACAGAAAATAAAAAAAAATGGGGTATTTATTTATTTCTTCATCTTTTGGGAACATCCCTGTTGTTTCTTGAATTTAAAGAAAAGTTACAACAAAATTTGCTTTCCTTTGCTTTACTTCATTAATCAAATTCTAAGTACTTTCAGAATTCATTTTATCAATCAAATGTGTTTCTTTGACACATTAACGGAACATATTTAATCTATAAATGTATTACGAAGTATAAATAGCAAGTTTTTTACATCTCACGCATTTTTATTAATTTACATACAAGATTTAAAAGACACATTCTTTTACTTCACTAAAAGAAGAAACTAATCTACCTACTAATGTTGAGACGTTTACTTTTCCTACATGACATCACAACAATTCCTTGTCACATCACACAAGATATTAATTTATATACTAATAATAATAATAATAATAATTCAAACTAATAATTAATAATTTAAGTAGAAACTTAATGATTACTGATTTTCAATGAATAATATAATAAATTGTAATAATATTTTCAGTTTAATTTTTATAAAAACAAATATGAATTGAGATATAAAGATAATTAATGATAAAATAACTAATTTTAGTAATTAATTTAATATTATATATTTAATATATTTAATCTAAATTACTAATTTTCTGTTATAAATTTAAAATATATGACTTGAGGCCATAAGACTATAATGTAAATAAATATGTTCAACCAAAAAAATTAATTAACTAATATAATAAATTGTAATAATAGTTTTACTTTAATTTTAATAAAAATAAATTTGAATTGAGATAGAAAGATGATTAATGATAAAGTAACTAATTTTAGTAATTGATTTAGTGTTATATGTTTAGTCTAAATTGTTGATTTTCCATTATAGATTTAAATTATTTGACTTGAGACCATGACATTATAATGTAAATGAAAATTTTTAACAAAAGGGAATTAGTTAACTAATATAATTAATTGTAATAATAGTTTTAATGTAATTTTAGTATAAATAAATATGAATTGAGATATAAAGATGATTAATGATAAAGTAACTAGTTTTAATAATTGATTTAATGTTATATGTTTAATCTAAGATTTTCTGTTATGGATTTAATTAGGACCATTAAAACAAAATTCGGATTATCAATACTAAGGTTGTGTTCTTTCGCAGATATACCGTTATAGAATAAGGTATTTGCGATAGATGGTTGGGTGAGATTATCTTTGGTATGGGAGGAATTGCTACAGATGGTGAATATTTTTACTGAATTGCCATAAATTGTTATGTATAATTTCACATGCAGATTTTACTATTTTGTCTGTGATTTTCATGTGATGTGTGTGGTTAATGAATTTGTGTTAGTGAGGTAAGCATGGATTAATAAGGAGAAGGTGATTTGAAGAGTGTTCGTGTCTTCAAAGAAGAAGAACAACATATAATAATAATAATAATAATAATAATAATAATAATAATAATAATAATAATAATAATAATAATAATAATAATAAAATTAAAATACTTTTTTGTCATCTAATTTTTATACAAAATCCAATTATATCCTTACTTTTTATTTGATTCAATTTTGTTATCTAATTTAAAAAATATTCAATTAGGTCGTTTTTGTTAAATTGGTGTTAGATTTTCATTAAATTTAATACAACAAATCACTTCACTTAAAAAGTTTAAATATTCAAATTTATTTTAGTGTGTAAATAGAATGATTTGATGTATTAATTATAAAGAAAGTTTAATGTGAATCTAACCAAACAAACTTAATTAAATATATTTACAAATTAGAGGATTAAATTAAAAAAAATAAAAATTATGGATCTAATTAATTTTTTTTATTAAAATTAGAGAACCAAATTAGTATTTTAACTTAATAAATAAATAATAATAATAATATATTTACTTTTAACTATAAGGTAAAATAATAATCTTACATTTTAATCTATTAAATTTTTTTTATATCTATTATATGAGTCAAATCACTCACAAACTTTATCCTAAAACTCACTCTCTTTCACCTCTAAATCATTCAAAAGAATAACAAAAACTTTAACCTCAAAATTGTAAGCCCCATTTTTTTTCCAGCTCATATGTGTTTAGGTCTGACCTTTTCGTAGGCCTAAGGCCAGCCCATGAAAGGGACTTCCAATACCCTGCCCAGATCTCACACTCTCACTTTTTACTTTTTTCAGAAAAGCAAATTCTCTTCCATCTCCCAGCTGGAACTTGAGAGCTCTGCTAGGGCACAGTGAACTTCCCTCCTTGAGCTAGCTAGGACCATTTTCGTTTCCAAGTAAGTAACCCTTAGGGTTTCCCGGTCTTTCCCCTCTTATTCTTCACTGTTTGGATACATGGGTTGGATTAGAGTTTAACCTTATACCATGTGTTGTCTCGGTTTTCATGTTGTAGCTCACTATTGTAGTTCCTAGAGCTGTGGTCCTCCTTAGTTGTGGGCTTATTGCATTTAGCGTCTAAAAAGGTAAGGGAAGCTAGGGTTTACGTTTTTCTTTGAAGTATTCTGCGTATTTCTGGACTGCTATTGTGTCTTTGGTGCTTGAACCTTGTTGTTGGATGTATGAAAATGGTTGTTGTGTGTGTGTGTGTGCGTGTTTGACTGAATGAGAAGATGCATGTGCTGGCAGGTGAGAAACCTGCTAATCTTGCCCAAGCGAGTAACCCTCGCCTAAGCGAGAGTAGCAGGGACTCACCCCTGGATTTCAGCTCGAGTGGTCGCCTAAGCGACTTACTTTGTTTTTTAGCGAGGCACAGTCTCGCTTAGGCGAGACACTGTCGCCTGAGCGAGAACTTGATGAAATTCTTACAGTGGCCACTGTTGAGCTCTCGCTGAGGCGAGAAGGGGTCGCCTGAGCGAAAGGAACCCTTTCGCCTGGGCGAGGACCTTTAGCTTGGACGAAAAGACCTTGACAGGGGCTATTGTGTTAGCTGATATGGCTCCCTGCTGGTGTTAACTATTTTCATTGCTCATTGTATGTGACTATGCTTGACATGTATGGTTGAATTTTGGACTGGGATGAAAGGGCTGTTATGTATAAACTGTGATAATTAGTGGATGGTATATTGGTGTGCATGTGATAAGTATGAATTGAGAAGCATGATATATTTGGTGATGGAATTGCATGAGAATTGGGTGTTTGATAAGCATGTGAAATGTGTTGGTGAGGGAGTTTCATGGAAAACTCTTGGTGATATATATATATATATATGTGTGTGTGTGTGTGTGTGTGTGTGTGTGTGTGTGTTTTGTGTATATATTTATATAGGAGATGTATAGATAAATGAGGGTATCTTGAACTCTAATAAGCATTCACGATCACATAGAGCAGAATGACTTATGTGGTGAGAGCGGCAAGAGGTCCTAGTCTTGGGACATTTTGGGTCCAAGACAATAGATGATTAACCCTGTGTGTGGTTGGGTGATAACCCCTTGTGTCTAGACTCTGCAGAGTTTAGAAACCAACACAAGTGCATACTTCCTTTAGAATTCTATATCAAGAGTATGATCCAGATATCGAGTCGTAGTAATTTGCATCTGTTTGCCCTCACATGATTTGAATGTTTACGAGTAAATTGTTAATAACTTGCTTTGCCTTGTACATGCTCTATAATATGTTAAAGATATTTTTCACTAGCTTACCCTTTCATTCTCTGTGTTCTTGTCTTGCTTTCTCTTTTGCGATGATCACCTTATTGGTGGGAGCAGATGGGGCTAATCCTGGTGATAGATCTGATGGGGGCAGCATCGCTGTTTAGCTGGACTTGTTCCTTGTGGCTCTTAGGAGAAATGTCTTGGCCTTAGAGCCTTTCTGAAATTTCTTGCTCTAGAAGCAACCTCTTTTGAAAAACTGTTAAATCTCTTTGGACTTATGTTTGGTTTAAGGCATTGTGGTTTTGCCTAAGTTTCTTTTAAAGCACATTTATGAATGACTGTAACGGTTAATTGTTTAAGTATGTTATTCTTCTGGTTGCTCTTGTTATTACTATGATTATGTGATGTTTTTATTTAGTATAATTAGTCTATTATAAATGGGATGTCACATTTTATGGTATTAGAGCCTTCGTTCCTTAGTCTGTGGGTTATGTGCTTGATTAGCTTTCGTCGTGCCTTCTTTGTCATGTTTTAGCTGAGTTTCTAGTCTAACCGAGTCCTCTAATGGTTCTTTTTGTGTGTACAGTGATATGACACCCCCTCGTATAGCTCCTTCTCTACCCCCTCAAGGCGACGTACAAGATTTGGCTAGGGCGATCGGGGCTATGGCTGCAGCCCTGACGCAACAAAGCAACGCCATGTTGCAACAGCATGAGGCGGCCATGCAACGTCAGGAGGCCTCTCTGGATCAACAACACCTAGTGATGCAGCAGATGGAGGCTGCGAGACTAGCTTCTGAGGCTGCCTAGAGGCAGCATATGGATGATCTCCGCCAGTTAGGGGAGAATGTGATTGGTGCTCCCGTGTATGGTCCTTATCCCCAACCTCCACCCCCTGAATGGAGTTTGGAAGATTTCTTGAAGCACCAACCTGCCAAGTTTGATGGCAAAGTCAGTCCCGATCATGTGGACCAGTGGATGAAAGATATGGAGCGCATCTTTGATGCCAAGAGGTGCCCAGATGAGAGTAGACTCGCCTTCACGGTTTACATGCTCACATGGGAGGCTGAGCACTGGTGGGCCAGCATGAGGCTGGTCAAGGAGGAGAAAAATGAGCAGATCACCTGGGAGGCCTTCAAGAGGAGGCTTTTGTCTGAATACTTCCTTGACAACGTGAGATACGCTAAAGAGGTAGAATTCCTTCAGCTTACACAAGGAGACAACTCGGTGGCTGAATACGCCGAAAGGTTCAAGCATCTGGGACGCTTCTACACCATGCCACTGGATGAGGAGTGGCGATGCAGAAAGTTTGAAAATGGACTACGGGGAGATATCAGGCTAATGGTGGCAGCACTCTCCATCAAGGATTTTGCAGCTTTGGTGGAGAGAGCTCGTGTTATGGAGCGGATGAAGGCTGAGATAGAAGCTTAGCAAGTTCAGTAGAAGGCCAATGGATCATCTGGGTCTCGACCTAGAGTGGAAGAGAGGAAGAAACCCTATTCTACGCCGCAACCTCAGGTGGCTAGGGGTTTCGCATCCCAGCAGTCGTCAGTGCCTAGATGTTAGCAGTGTAATGGGCCACATTTGAGGAGTGCATGCTTGCAGTTGGCTAGCACACGGAGATGTTATGGCTGTGGGAAGACGAGACATTTGATTAAGGATTGCCCCTCCTCTAGAGGAACTACGATGAGGTCCCTGGCTCAGACTCCAGCTCAGACTCGTTAGGGGAGAGGGGGCAACAAGCCCCAAGCGGCAGGCAAAGTGTATGCTATGACCGGGGCGGAGGCGACAGACTCAGGTAATCTTGTTGTTGAATGTTGTTTGATTATGGGAAAACCCCGATGTGTGCTGTATGATTCTGGAGTGACACATTCTTTTGTGTCAGAGTCTTGTGTTCATGAGTTGGGTCTGCCGGTTAGTGAGCTACAATTAGATCTTGTGGTGTCTACGTCGGCATCTGGGTTAGTCAAGACGTCTTCTGTGTGTGCTAGATGTCCAGTGGAAGTAGAAGGGCGCATGTTCAAGGTAAATCTGATATGCCTACCCCTACAAGGCTTAGACGTAATCTTGGGAATGGATTGGCTCTCTGCCAATCGCATTCTCATTGATTGTCGAGAGAAGAAGTTGTTGTTCTCCGACATATAGGAGCCTGAGTTGTTGTCCTCTCAGGGTGTTTTAAAGGAGATCAAGGATGGTACCCAATGTTACATGATCTATGCTCAGTTGGAGGTGGAGAAAGAGGAGAGAATAACAGTGATCCCCGTGGTGCGGGAGTTTGAGGATGTGTTCCCTGAAGAACAAGTACCCCTTGCCGAGAATCGATGATCTGATGGATCAGCTGCATGGGGCGTCAGTGTTCTCTAAGATCGATCTGCGGTCGGGTTATCACCAGATCTTGGTGAAGGCAGAGGATGTCCAAAAGACAGCCTTTAGATCCAGATACGAGCATTATGAGTATGTGGTTATGCCTTTCAGTGTGACCAATGCTCCCACCTTGTTCATGGACTACATGAACATGATCTTTAGATCGTTTTTAGATAAGTTTGTCGTGGTCTTCATAGACGACATACTCATATACTCCAGGACTCACGAGGAGCATGCCGAGCATCTAAGGATAGTGCTGGGAATCTTGAGGGAGAAGCTATTGTTCACCAAGTTATCAAAGTGTGATTTCTGGATGAAGGAAGTACAATTTCTGGGGCATGTGATATCGGCTCACGGTATAGCTATAGATCCAGCTAAGGTGGAGGTTGTGATATAGTGGGAAAGTCCCAAGTTCGTGACGGAGATTCGAAGCTTTGTGGGTCTAACAGGCTACTACAGGAGGTTTATTAAGGGGTTCTCCAAGATAGTAGCACCCCTGACATAGCTAACCAGGAAGGACCAACCTTTTGCATGGACCGATAGGTGTGAAGAGAGCTTCAGGGAGCTTAAGCAGAGGTTGACGAGTACTCTAGTTTTGATCATTCCGGACGTGAATAAACCCTTTGAGGTTTACTGTGATGCCTCTCATCAGGGTCTTGGTTGCGTCTTGATGCAAGAAAGGAAGGTGGTGGCCTATGCTTCAAGGCAGCTGAAGGTTCATGAGAAGAATTACCCCACTCATGATCTAGAGCTACTGGCGATGGTCTTTACTTTGAAGATTTGGAGGCACTACCTGTATGGTGCGCAGTTTCAAGTGTTTAGTGACCACAAGAGCCTGAAGTATCTCTTTGATCAGAGGGAGTTGAATATGAGGCAAAAACGATGGATAGAGTTCCTAAATGACTATGACTTTGAGCTCCTATATCTCCCGGGGAAGGCGAATGTGGTGGTCAACGCACTGAGTAGGAAGACAGTGCATGTGGCACACTTGATGATGAAAGAGTTAGAGTTACTTGAGAGTTTCAGAGATATGAAGATACAAGTTGAGTTGGAACCATAATCCATTAGGTGTAGCACCTTAGCTATATCTAGTGATTTCTTGAGCTTGATTAAAGATAAGCAAGCAGAGGATGTTAGTTTGCAGAGGGTAAGAGAGCTGTTTGGATCTGATCAGGCAAAGGAGTTTGCTTGGGTGGTGATGGCGTGCTGAGGTTCAAAGGCAGAGTTTGCGTGTCTAGTGATGCAGAGGTGAAAAGGTTAATTCTTGAGGAAGGGCACAAAAGTCGTCTTAGTCTGCATCTTGGTATGACTAAGATGTACCAAGACCTCAAGGAAAACTTTTGGTGGCAAGGAATGAAGAATGAGGTTGCACAGTTTGTATCTACCTGTTTGACTTGTCAAAAGGTAAAGGTGGAGCATCAAAAACCCGGTGGAACGCTCCAGCCCTTGAATATTCCGGTGTGGAAGTGGGATAACATAGCTATGGATTTTGTTACCCACTTGCCTCGTACCGTGAGAGGACATGATGCTAATGGGTGGTGTTGGATCGGTTGACCAAGAGTTCTCACTTCTTAGCGGTGAATCTCAGAATGTCTATGGCCAAGTTGGCCCAGCTCTACATCCGGGAGATAGTGAGACTTCATGGGGTGCCCGGTAGCATAGTGTCTGATAGAGACCCCCGGTTCACTTCGAGGTTCTGGCAGACACTGTAGGATGCCTTGGGTAGTAGTTTGAGGATGAGTTCTGCCTATCATCCTCAAGCGGATGGGCAATCAGAGAGGGTGATTCAGTCCTTGGAGGACTTGTTGAGGACGTGTATCATGGACCACCTTGGCAGTTGGGATGACATGTTACTGCTGGTGGAGTTCACCTATAACAACAGTTACCAGGCGAGTATAGGAATGGCGCCTTATGAGGCTTTGTATGGGAGGAGGTGTAGAACTCCCTTATGTTGGTACCAGGATGGGGAATCCGTTTTGGTAGGGCCAGAGTTGTTGTAGCAAACCACAGAGAAGGTGCAATTGGTGAGAGATAGACTGCAGGCATCACAGAGTCGATAGAAAGCTTATGCAGATCGGAGGAGAAGACTCCTGGAGTTTGAGGTTGGGGAACATGTGTTCTTGAGGGTGACCCGAACCACCAGCGTGGGAAGGGTTATCCGCTCCAGGAAGCTGTCTCCTAAGTTTTTGGGTCCATATAAGACCTTGAGGAGGATAGGACCTGTAGCTTATGAGAATGCTTTGCCACCCCAGTTGGCTAACCTCCACCCAATGTTCCATGTCTCCCAACTACGAAAGTATGTTTTTGACCCATCACATGTGTTGGAGGCAGAAGATGTGCAAGTCAGGGAGAATCTCAGTTTAGAGGTACAACCAGTGGAAATAGAGGATCGCCAAGTCAAGGAACGAAAGGGAAGAGCCACCAGTCTTGTTAAGGTCATTTGGGACCGGAGGACAGGTGACTCTACCTGGGAGCTAGAGGAGGACATGAGGAGTTCATATCCACATCTTTTCTGGTAAGTTGTATTTTTCGAGGACGAAAAATTTTTGTTGTTGGGGAGATTGTAAGCCCCATTTTTTTCCAGCTCATATGTGTTTGGGCCTGGCCTTTTCGTAGGCCCAAGGCCAACCCATGAAAGGGACCCCCAATACCTTGCCCAGCTCTCACACTCTCACTTTTCACTATATATGAAAAATTTTTGTTGTTGGGGAGATTGTAACCCAAAACCGGACACTCGTAACCCGAAACCCGAAACCCGAAACCCGAAGCACAAATCCCGGAACCCGAAACCAGAAACATTTAACCCCAAACCCTAAATTGGAAAGCCGTAATCCGAAACCCGAAACCCCAAACATCAAACCCGAAATCCGAAACCCAAAACCCCAAATTCGAAATCCCAAACCCAAACCCCAAACCTGATACCTGAAATTCCAAACCCTAACCCCGAAACCAAAACCTTTAACCTGAAACCGGAAACCGGAAACTCGAAACCTGAAACTTGAAAACCGTAACCCGAAACCCGTAACCTGAAGCCCCAAACCCGAAACCCAAAACCTCAAACCTGAAACCTGAAACCCAAAATCCAAAACCCAAAACCCGAAACTCGAAACCCTAAACTGGAAAACCGTAAGCCGAAACCTGAAACCCGTAACCCGAGTTTAGGGTTTTGGGTTTTGAGTTTGGGGTTTCGAGTTTTGAGTTTCGAGTTTTGGGTTTGGGGTTTTGGGTTTAGGGTTTGGGGATTCGAGTTTGGGACTTCGGGTTTAGGGTTTGGGCTTTTGGTTTTTAGGTTATGGGTTTCGGGTTACGGGTTTCGAGTTTGTGGTTGGGGTTTTTTGTTTCGGGTTTTGGGTTTCGGATTTGGGGTTTGAGGTTTGAGGTTTCAGGTTTTGGGTTTGGGGCTTCAGGTTACGGGTTTTGGGTTATGGTTTTCCAATTTCGGGTTTCGAGTTTCGGGTTTGGGGTTTTGGGTTTGGGGTTTCGGGTTTAAGGTTACGGGTTTTGGGTTTTGGGTATAGGGTTTGGAATTTCGGGTATTGAGTTTGGGGTTTGGGGTTTCAAATTTGGGGTTTCGGGTTTCGAGTTTTGAGTTTGATGTTTAGGGTTTCAGGTTACAGGTTTTCGGTTTAGGGTTTCGGGTTAAATGTTTCCGGTTTTGGTTTTCGGGATTTGTGTTTCGGTTTCGGGTTTCGGGTTTCGAGTTTCCGGTTTCCGGTTTCGGGTTACGGGTTTTGGGTTTAGGGTTTGAGGATTCGAGTTTGGGGTTTCAGGTTTAGGGTTTGGGGTTTCAGATTTCGGGTCTCGGGTTTTGAGTTTCGAGTTTCGTGTTTCGTGTTTCGGGTTTCGGTTTACGGGTTTCGGGTTATAGGTTTCCAGTTTAGGGTCTCGAGTTACAAGTTTCCGTTTTGGGATTCATGTTTCGGTTTCGGGTTTGGAGTTTCGGGTTTCGGGTTTCGGGTTTAGGGTTTCGGGTTTGGGGTGTCGAGTTTGGGATTACAGGTTTAGGATTTAGGGTTTGGGGTTTGGGGTTTCAGGTTATGGGTTTCGGGATACGGGTTTCGAGATTGTGGTTTGGTGATTCGTGTTTCGGGTTTTGGTTTTCGGATTTTGGGTTTCAGGTTTAAGGTTTCGGGTTTCGGGTTTGGGGCTACACGTTACGAGTTTAGGGTTTCGGGTAACAGTTTTCAGTTTCGGGTTTTGAGTTTCGGGTTTATGGTTTCGGGTTTCAGGTTTCGGATTTGGGGTTTGGAATTTCGGGTATCGAATTTCGGGTATCTGGTTTGGGGTTTGGGGATTTGAATTTGGGGTTTCGAGTTTCGGGTTTGATGTTTGGCGTTTCGGGTTTCAGGTTACGATTTTCCAGTTTAGGGTTTCGGGTTAAATGTTTCCGAGTTTGGGTTTCAGGATTTGTGTTTCGGGTTTCGAGTTTTAGGTTACGAGTGTCTAGTTTCGAGTTTCGGGTTTCAGGTTTTGGGTTACGAATTTTGGGTTTAGGGTTTGGGGTTTTGAATTTGGGTTTTCGGGTTTAGGGTTTCAGATTTCGGATTACGGGTTTCAGGTTACGAGTTACGGTTTAGGATTTCAGGTTACGAGTTTCGGGTTTAGGGTTACGGGTTACAGGTTTTCGGCTTAGGGTTTCGAGTTACAAGTATCCTTTTCGGGATTCGTGTTTTGGGTTTGGGGTTTCGGGTTTCAGGTTACGGGTTTCGGGTTTGGGGTTTCGAGTTTGGGGTTTCGGGTTTCGAGTTTTGGGTTTCGGGTTTTGAGGTTATGGGTTTCGGATTAGGGGTTACGGGTTACGGGGTTTCGAGTTTGGGGTTTGGAGTTTCGTGTTTCAGGTTTCGGGTTTCGAGTTTGTGGTTGCGGTTTCGTGTTTCGGGTTTCAGATTTTTGGTTTCAGGTTTATGGTTTGAGGTTTGGGGTTTGGGGTTTGGGGTTTGGGGCTTCAGGTTACGGGTGTTGGGTCACGGTTTTCCAGTTTCGGGTTTCAAGATTTGTCTTTCGGGTTTCAAGTTTCAGGTTTCGGGTTACGAGTGTCCGGTTTCGGGTTTGGGGTTTCAGTTTTTGGTTTGGGGTTTGGGGTTACGGATTTTGGGTTTCAGGTTTCAGGTTTCGGGTTTCGGGTTTGGGGCTTCAAGTTATGGGTTTCGGGTTCCTGTTTTCCAGTTTCGGGTTTCGAGTTTCAAGTTTGGGGTTTGGGGTTCCAGGTTACGGGTTTGGGTTTTGGGTATCGGGTTTGGGGTTTCGAATTTGGGGTTTCAGGTTTCAGGTTTCGGGTTTTGGGTTTGATGTTTGGGGTTTCGGGTTAAATGTTTCCGAGTTTGGATTTCGGGATTTGTGTTTCAGGTTACGAGTGTTCGGTTTCGGGTTTCGGGTTTTGTGTTTCGGGTTTCGGGTTTCGAGTTTCGGGTTTCGGGTTACTGGTTTGAGGTTTCCGGTTTCCAGTTTGGTTTTTTGGGTTTAGGGTTTGGGGTTTCGGAATTTGGGTTATGGGTTTCAGGTTACGGGTTTCGGGTTACGTGATTTGGATTTAGGGTTTCGGGTTACGGGTTTTGGGTTAGAGGTTTCCGGCTTGGGGTTTCGAGTTACAAGTTTCGGGTTTCAGGTTTCGTGTTTCGGGTTTCGGGTTTCAAATTTAGAGTTTGGGGTTTCGAGTTTGGGGTTTCGAGTTTAGGATTTAGGGTTTAGGGTTTCAGGTTTTAGGTGTTAGGTTATGGGTTATGGGTTACGGGTTTCGAGTTTGGGGTTTGGGGTTTCGTGTTTGGGGTTTCGGGTTTCGGATTTTGAGTTTGTGGTTTGGGGTTTCGTGTTTCGGGTTTCGGGTGTCAGGTTACAGATTTTTGGTTTTAGGTTCCAGGTGTGAGGTTTCGGGTTTCAGGTTTGGGGCTTCAGGTTATGGGTTTCAGGTTACGATTTTCGAGTTTCGGGTGTCGAGTTTCGGGTTTTGGGTTTCGTGTTTCGGGTTTCAGGTTACAGGTTTTGGGTTTAGGGTTTGGAATTTCGGGTATCGGGTTTGGGGTTTCGAATTTGGGGTTTCAAGTTTCAGGTTTCGGGTTTCGGGTTTCGGGTTACGACTTTCCGATTTAGGGTTTCTGATTAAATGTTTCCGGTTTCGGATTTCAGGATTTATGTTTCGGGTTTCGGGTATCGGGTTACGAGTGTCCGGCTTCGGGTTTCGGGTTTTGGGTTTCGTGTTTCGGATTTCGGGTTTTGGGTTTGGGGTTTGGGGATTCGAGTTTGGGGTTTCGAGTTTAGGGTTTGGGCTTTCGGATTTTGGGTTACCGGTTTCGGGTTACGGGTTTCGAGTGTCGTGTTTCGGGTTTTGGGGTACGGGTTAAGAGTTTTGGGTTATAGGTTTCCGGTTTAGGGTTTCGAGTTACAAGTTTGGGGTTTTGGGTTTGGGGTTTCAGGTTACGGGTTTTGGGTTTCGGGTTTACGGTTTGGAATTTCGGGTATCAGATTTGGGGTTTGAGGTTTCGAATTTGGGGTTTCAGGTGTTTCGGTTTTGATGTCTGGGGTTTCGGGTTTCGGGTCACGGCTTTCCAGTTTAGGGTTTCGGGTGAAATGTTTCCGTTCTTGGACTTCAGGATTTGTGTTTCGGGTTTCGGTTTTCGGGTTTTGTGTTTGGGGTTTCGAGTTTCGGGTTACTGGTTTGGGGTATACGGTTTCGAGTTTGGTGTTTCGGGTTTAGGGTTTGGGGTTTCAGATTTTGGGTTATGGGTTTCGGGTTACGGTTTTCGGGTTTTGGGTTACGGGTTTAAGGTTTCGGGTTTCGAGTTTAGGGTTTAGGGTATTGGGTTTCGGGTTTCAGATTATGGGTTTTGGGTTTCGGGTTTCAGATTATGGGTTTCAGGTTACGGGTTTCGGGTTACGAGTTTCGGGTTACGGGTTTCGAGTTTGGGGTTTCGTGTTTCGGGTTTCGGGTTACAAGTGTCGAGTTTGTGCTTTGGGGTTTCGTGTTTCGGGTTTCGGGTTTCAGGTTTGAGGTTTCGGGTTTCGGGTTTGGGGCTTTTGGTTACTGGTTTCGGGTTACGGTTTTCGAGTTTCGGGTTTCGAGTTTTGGGTTTCGGGTTTCAGGTTACGGGTTTTGGGTTTCGGGTTTAGGGTTTGGAATTTTGGGTATCGGGTTTGGGGTTTGGGGTTTCGAATTTGGGGTTTCGAATTTCAGGCTTCGGGTTTCGGGTTACGGGTTTCGGGTTAAATGTTTCCAGTTTAGGTTTTATGGATTTGTGTTTCGGGTTACGAGTGTCCGGCTTCGGGTTTCGGGTTTCGGGTTTCGGGTTTGTGGTTTCGTGTATCGGGTTTCGGGTTACGGGTTTGGGGTTTCGAGTTTAGGGTTTGGGGTTCCGAATTTCGGGTTACTGGTTTCGGGTTACCGGTTTGGAGTCTCGTGTTTCGGGTTTCGGGTTACGGGTTACGAGTTTCGGGTTTAGGTTTCCGTTTAGGGGTTTCGGGGTTCGGGTTTAGGGTTTCAGTTTACGGGTTTGGGATTTCAGGTTTACGGTTTGGAATTTCGGGTATCGGATTTGGGGTTTGGGGTTTCGGGTTTCGAATTTGGGGTTTCAGGTTTCGGGTTTCGGGTTTGATGTTTGGGGTTTGGGGTTTCGAGTTAAGAGTTTCCGGTTTAGGGTTTCGGGTACTCTCCATCAAGGATTTTGCAGCTTTGGTGGAGAGAGCTCGTGTTATGGAGCGGATGAAGGCTGAGATAGAAGCTTAGCAAGTTCAGTAGAAGGCCAATGGATCATCTGGGTCTCGACCTAGAGTGGAAGAGAGGAAGAAACCCTATTCTACGCCGCAACCTCAGGTGGCTAGGGGTTTCGCATCCCAGCAGTCGTCAGTGCCTAGATGTTAGCAGTGTAATGGGCCACATTTGAGGAGTGCATGCTTGCAGTTGGCTAGCACACGGAGATGTTATGGCTGTGGGAAGACGAGACATTTGATTAAGGATTGCCCCTCCTCTAGAGGAACTACGATGAGGTCCCTGGCTCAGACTCCAGCTCAGACTCGTTAGGGGAGAGGGGGCAACAAGCCCCAAGCGGCAGGCAAAGTGTATGCTATGACCGGGGCGGAGGCGACAGACTCAGGTAATCTTGTTGTTGAATGTTGTTTGATTATGGGAAAACCCCGATGTGTGCTGTATGATTCTGGAGTGACACATTCTTTTGTGTCAGAGTCTTGTGTTCATGAGTTGGGTCTGCCGGTTAGTGAGCTACAATTAGATCTTGTGGTGTCTACGTCGGCATCTGGGTTAGTCAAGACGTCTTCTGTGTGTGCTAGATGTCCAGTGGAAGTAGAAGGGCGCATGTTCAAGGTAAATCTGATATGCCTACCCCTACAAGGCTTAGACGTAATCTTGGGAATGGATTGGCTCTCTGCCAATCGCATTCTCATTGATTGTCGAGAGAAGAAGTTGTTGTTCTCCGACATATAGGAGCCTGAGTTGTTGTCCTCTCAGGGTGTTTTAAAGGAGATCAAGGATGGTACCCAATGTTACATGATCTATGCTCAGTTGGAGGTGGAGAAAGAGGAGAGAATAACAGTGATCCCCGTGGTGCGGGAGTTTGAGGATGTGTTCCCTGAAGAACAAGTACCCCTTGCCGAGAATCGATGATCTGATGGATCAGCTGCATGGGGCGTCAGTGTTCTCTAAGATCGATCTGCGGTCGGGTTATCACCAGATCTTGGTGAAGGCAGAGGATGTCCAAAAGACAGCCTTTAGATCCAGATACGAGCATTATGAGTATGTGGTTATGCCTTTCAGTGTGACCAATGCTCCCACCTTGTTCATGGACTACATGAACATGATCTTTAGATCGTTTTTAGATAAGTTTGTCGTGGTCTTCATAGACGACATACTCATATACTCCAGGACTCACGAGGAGCATGCCGAGCATCTAAGGATAGTGCTGGGAATCTTGAGGGAGAAGCTATTGTTCACCAAGTTATCAAAGTGTGATTTCTGGATGAAGGAAGTACAATTTCTGGGGCATGTGATATCGGCTCACGGTATAGCTATAGATCCAGCTAAGGTGGAGGTTGTGATATAGTGGGAAAGTCCCAAGTTCGTGACGGAGATTCGAAGCTTTGTGGGTCTAACAGGCTACTACAGGAGGTTTATTAAGGGGTTCTCCAAGATAGTAGCACCCCTGACATAGCTAACCAGGAAGGACCAACCTTTTGCATGGACCGATAGGTGTGAAGAGAGCTTCAGGGAGCTTAAGCAGAGGTTGACGAGTACTCTAGTTTTGATCATTCCGGACGTGAATAAACCCTTTGAGGTTTACTGTGATGCCTCTCATCAGGGTCTTGGTTGCGTCTTGATGCAAGAAAGGAAGGTGGTGGCCTATGCTTCAAGGCAGCTGAAGGTTCATGAGAAGAATTACCCCACTCATGATCTAGAGCTACTGGCGATGGTCTTTACTTTGAAGATTTGGAGGCACTACCTGTATGGTGCGCAGTTTCAAGTGTTTAGTGACCACAAGAGCCTGAAGTATCTCTTTGATCAGAGGGAGTTGAATATGAGGCAAAAACGATGGATAGAGTTCCTAAATGACTATGACTTTGAGCTCCTATATCTCCCGGGGAAGGCGAATGTGGTGGTCAACGCACTGAGTAGGAAGACAGTGCATGTGGCACACTTGATGATGAAAGAGTTAGAGTTACTTGAGAGTTTCAGAGATATGAAGATACAAGTTGAGTTGGAACCATAATCCATTAGGTGTAGCACCTTAGCTATATCTAGTGATTTCTTGAGCTTGATTAAAGATAAGCAAGCAGAGGATGTTAGTTTGCAGAGGGTAAGAGAGCTGTTTGGATCTGATCAGGCAAAGGAGTTTGCTTGGGTGGTGATGGCGTGCTGAGGTTCAAAGGCAGAGTTTGCGTGTCTAGTGATGCAGAGGTGAAAAGGTTAATTCTTGAGGAAGGGCACAAAAGTCGTCTTAGTCTGCATCTTGGTATGACTAAGATGTACCAAGACCTCAAGGAAAACTTTTGGTGGCAAGGAATGAAGAATGAGGTTGCACAGTTTGTATCTACCTGTTTGACTTGTCAAAAGGTAAAGGTGGAGCATCAAAAACCCGGTGGAACGCTCCAGCCCTTGAATATTCCGGTGTGGAAGTGGGATAACATAGCTATGGATTTTGTTACCCACTTGCCTCGTACCGTGAGAGGACATGATGCTAATGGGTGGTGTTGGATCGGTTGACCAAGAGTTCTCACTTCTTAGCGGTGAATCTCAGAATGTCTATGGCCAAGTTGGCCCAGCTCTACATCCGGGAGATAGTGAGACTTCATGGGGTGCCCGGTAGCATAGTGTCTGATAGAGACCCCCGGTTCACTTCGAGGTTCTGGCAGACACTGTAGGATGCCTTGGGTAGTAGTTTGAGGATGAGTTCTGCCTATCATCCTCAAGCGGATGGGCAATCAGAGAGGGTGATTCAGTCCTTGGAGGACTTGTTGAGGACGTGTATCATGGACCACCTTGGCAGTTGGGATGACATGTTACTGCTGGTGGAGTTCACCTATAACAACAGTTACCAGGCGAGTATAGGAATGGCGCCTTATGAGGCTTTGTATGGGAGGAGGTGTAGAACTCCCTTATGTTGGTACCAGGATGGGGAATCCGTTTTGGTAGGGCCAGAGTTGTTGTAGCAAACCACAGAGAAGGTGCAATTGGTGAGAGATAGACTGCAGGCATCACAGAGTCGATAGAAAGCTTATGCAGATCGGAGGAGAAGACTCCTGGAGTTTGAGGTTGGGGAACATGTGTTCTTGAGGGTGACCCGAACCACCAGCGTGGGAAGGGTTATCCGCTCCAGGAAGCTGTCTCCTAAGTTTTTGGGTCCATATAAGACCTTGAGGAGGATAGGACCTGTAGCTTATGAGAATGCTTTGCCACCCCAGTTGGCTAACCTCCACCCAATGTTCCATGTCTCCCAACTACGAAAGTATGTTTTTGACCCATCACATGTGTTGGAGGCAGAAGATGTGCAAGTCAGGGAGAATCTCAGTTTAGAGGTACAACCAGTGGAAATAGAGGATCGCCAAGTCAAGGAACGAAAGGGAAGAGCCACCAGTCTTGTTAAGGTCATTTGGGACCGGAGGACAGGTGACTCTACCTGGGAGCTAGAGGAGGACATGAGGAGTTCATATCCACATCTTTTCTGGTAAGTTGTATTTTTCGAGGACGAAAAATTTTTGTTGTTGGGGAGATTGTAAGCCCCATTTTTTTCCAGCTCATATGTGTTTGGGCCTGGCCTTTTCGTAGGCCCAAGGCCAACCCATGAAAGGGACCCCCAATACCTTGCCCAGCTCTCACACTCTCACTTTTCACTATATATGAAAAATTTTTGTTGTTGGGGAGATTGTAACCCAAAACCGGACACTCGTAACCCGAAACCCGAAACCCGAAACCCGAAGCACAAATCCCGGAACCCGAAACCAGAAACATTTAACCCCAAACCCTAAATTGGAAAGCCGTAATCCGAAACCCGAAACCCCAAACATCAAACCCGAAATCCGAAACCCAAAACCCCAAATTCGAAATCCCAAACCCAAACCCCAAACCTGATACCTGAAATTCCAAACCCTAACCCCGAAACCAAAACCTTTAACCTGAAACCGGAAACCGGAAACTCGAAACCTGAAACTTGAAAACCGTAACCCGAAACCCGTAACCTGAAGCCCCAAACCCGAAACCCAAAACCTCAAACCTGAAACCTGAAACCCAAAATCCAAAACCCAAAACCCGAAACTCGAAACCCTAAACTGGAAAACCGTAAGCCGAAACCTGAAACCCGTAACCCGAGTTTAGGGTTTTGGGTTTTGAGTTTGGGGTTTCGAGTTTTGAGTTTCGAGTTTTGGGTTTGGGGTTTTGGGTTTAGGGTTTGGGGATTCGAGTTTGGGACTTCGGGTTTAGGGTTTGGGCTTTTGGTTTTTAGGTTATGGGTTTCGGGTTACGGGTTTCGAGTTTGTGGTTGGGGTTTTTTGTTTCGGGTTTTGGGTTTCGGATTTGGGGTTTGAGGTTTGAGGTTTCAGGTTTTGGGTTTGGGGCTTCAGGTTACGGGTTTTGGGTTATGGTTTTCCAATTTCGGGTTTCGAGTTTCGGGTTTGGGGTTTTGGGTTTGGGGTTTCGGGTTTAAGGTTACGGGTTTTGGGTTTTGGGTATAGGGTTTGGAATTTCGGGTATTGAGTTTGGGGTTTGGGGTTTCAAATTTGGGGTTTCGGGTTTCGAGTTTTGAGTTTGATGTTTAGGGTTTCAGGTTACAGGTTTTCGGTTTAGGGTTTCGGGTTAAATGTTTCCGGTTTTGGTTTTCGGGATTTGTGTTTCGGTTTCGGGTTTCGGGTTTCGAGTTTCCGGTTTCCGGTTTCGGGTTACGGGTTTTGGGTTTAGGGTTTGAGGATTCGAGTTTGGGGTTTCAGGTTTAGGGTTTGGGGTTTCAGATTTCGGGTCTCGGGTTTTGAGTTTCGAGTTTCGTGTTTCGTGTTTCGGGTTTCGGTTTACGGGTTTCGGGTTATAGGTTTCCAGTTTAGGGTCTCGAGTTACAAGTTTCCGTTTTGGGATTCATGTTTCGGTTTCGGGTTTGGAGTTTCGGGTTTCGGGTTTCGGGTTTAGGGTTTCGGGTTTGGGGTGTCGAGTTTGGGATTACAGGTTTAGGATTTAGGGTTTGGGGTTTGGGGTTTCAGGTTATGGGTTTCGGGATACGGGTTTCGAGATTGTGGTTTGGTGATTCGTGTTTCGGGTTTTGGTTTTCGGATTTTGGGTTTCAGGTTTAAGGTTTCGGGTTTCGGGTTTGGGGCTACACGTTACGAGTTTAGGGTTTCGGGTAACAGTTTTCAGTTTCGGGTTTTGAGTTTCGGGTTTATGGTTTCGGGTTTCAGGTTTCGGATTTGGGGTTTGGAATTTCGGGTATCGAATTTCGGGTATCTGGTTTGGGGTTTGGGGATTTGAATTTGGGGTTTCGAGTTTCGGGTTTGATGTTTGGCGTTTCGGGTTTCAGGTTACGATTTTCCAGTTTAGGGTTTCGGGTTAAATGTTTCCGAGTTTGGGTTTCAGGATTTGTGTTTCGGGTTTCGAGTTTTAGGTTACGAGTGTCTAGTTTCGAGTTTCGGGTTTCAGGTTTTGGGTTACGAATTTTGGGTTTAGGGTTTGGGGTTTTGAATTTGGGTTTTCGGGTTTAGGGTTTCAGATTTCGGATTACGGGTTTCAGGTTACGAGTTACGGTTTAGGATTTCAGGTTACGAGTTTCGGGTTTAGGGTTACGGGTTACAGGTTTTCGGCTTAGGGTTTCGAGTTACAAGTATCCTTTTCGGGATTCGTGTTTTGGGTTTGGGGTTTCGGGTTTCAGGTTACGGGTTTCGGGTTTGGGGTTTCGAGTTTGGGGTTTCGGGTTTCGAGTTTTGGGTTTCGGGTTTTGAGGTTATGGGTTTCGGATTAGGGGTTACGGGTTACGGGGTTTCGAGTTTGGGGTTTGGAGTTTCGTGTTTCAGGTTTCGGGTTTCGAGTTTGTGGTTGCGGTTTCGTGTTTCGGGTTTCAGATTTTTGGTTTCAGGTTTATGGTTTGAGGTTTGGGGTTTGGGGTTTGGGGTTTGGGGCTTCAGGTTACGGGTGTTGGGTCACGGTTTTCCAGTTTCGGGTTTCAAGATTTGTCTTTCGGGTTTCAAGTTTCAGGTTTCGGGTTACGAGTGTCCGGTTTCGGGTTTGGGGTTTCAGTTTTTGGTTTGGGGTTTGGGGTTACGGATTTTGGGTTTCAGGTTTCAGGTTTCGGGTTTCGGGTTTGGGGCTTCAAGTTATGGGTTTCGGGTTCCTGTTTTCCAGTTTCGGGTTTCGAGTTTCAAGTTTGGGGTTTGGGGTTCCAGGTTACGGGTTTGGGTTTTGGGTATCGGGTTTGGGGTTTCGAATTTGGGGTTTCAGGTTTCAGGTTTCGGGTTTTGGGTTTGATGTTTGGGGTTTCGGGTTAAATGTTTCCGAGTTTGGATTTCGGGATTTGTGTTTCAGGTTACGAGTGTTCGGTTTCGGGTTTCGGGTTTTGTGTTTCGGGTTTCGGGTTTCGAGTTTCGGGTTTCGGGTTACTGGTTTGAGGTTTCCGGTTTCCAGTTTGGTTTTTTGGGTTTAGGGTTTGGGGTTTCGGAATTTGGGTTATGGGTTTCAGGTTACGGGTTTCGGGTTACGTGATTTGGATTTAGGGTTTCGGGTTACGGGTTTTGGGTTAGAGGTTTCCGGCTTGGGGTTTCGAGTTACAAGTTTCGGGTTTCAGGTTTCGTGTTTCGGGTTTCGGGTTTCAAATTTAGAGTTTGGGGTTTCGAGTTTGGGGTTTCGAGTTTAGGATTTAGGGTTTAGGGTTTCAGGTTTTAGGTGTTAGGTTATGGGTTATGGGTTACGGGTTTCGAGTTTGGGGTTTGGGGTTTCGTGTTTGGGGTTTCGGGTTTCGGATTTTGAGTTTGTGGTTTGGGGTTTCGTGTTTCGGGTTTCGGGTGTCAGGTTACAGATTTTTGGTTTTAGGTTCCAGGTGTGAGGTTTCGGGTTTCAGGTTTGGGGCTTCAGGTTATGGGTTTCAGGTTACGATTTTCGAGTTTCGGGTGTCGAGTTTCGGGTTTTGGGTTTCGTGTTTCGGGTTTCAGGTTACAGGTTTTGGGTTTAGGGTTTGGAATTTCGGGTATCGGGTTTGGGGTTTCGAATTTGGGGTTTCAAGTTTCAGGTTTCGGGTTTCGGGTTTCGGGTTACGACTTTCCGATTTAGGGTTTCTGATTAAATGTTTCCGGTTTCGGATTTCAGGATTTATGTTTCGGGTTTCGGGTATCGGGTTACGAGTGTCCGGCTTCGGGTTTCGGGTTTTGGGTTTCGTGTTTCGGATTTCGGGTTTTGGGTTTGGGGTTTGGGGATTCGAGTTTGGGGTTTCGAGTTTAGGGTTTGGGCTTTCGGATTTTGGGTTACCGGTTTCGGGTTACGGGTTTCGAGTGTCGTGTTTCGGGTTTTGGGGTACGGGTTAAGAGTTTTGGGTTATAGGTTTCCGGTTTAGGGTTTCGAGTTACAAGTTTGGGGTTTTGGGTTTGGGGTTTCAGGTTACGGGTTTTGGGTTTCGGGTTTACGGTTTGGAATTTCGGGTATCAGATTTGGGGTTTGAGGTTTCGAATTTGGGGTTTCAGGTGTTTCGGTTTTGATGTCTGGGGTTTCGGGTTTCGGGTCACGGCTTTCCAGTTTAGGGTTTCGGGTGAAATGTTTCCGTTCTTGGACTTCAGGATTTGTGTTTCGGGTTTCGGTTTTCGGGTTTTGTGTTTGGGGTTTCGAGTTTCGGGTTACTGGTTTGGGGTATACGGTTTCGAGTTTGGTGTTTCGGGTTTAGGGTTTGGGGTTTCAGATTTTGGGTTATGGGTTTCGGGTTACGGTTTTCGGGTTTTGGGTTACGGGTTTAAGGTTTCGGGTTTCGAGTTTAGGGTTTAGGGTATTGGGTTTCGGGTTTCAGATTATGGGTTTTGGGTTTCGGGTTTCAGATTATGGGTTTCAGGTTACGGGTTTCGGGTTACGAGTTTCGGGTTACGGGTTTCGAGTTTGGGGTTTCGTGTTTCGGGTTTCGGGTTACAAGTGTCGAGTTTGTGCTTTGGGGTTTCGTGTTTCGGGTTTCGGGTTTCAGGTTTGAGGTTTCGGGTTTCGGGTTTGGGGCTTTTGGTTACTGGTTTCGGGTTACGGTTTTCGAGTTTCGGGTTTCGAGTTTTGGGTTTCGGGTTTCAGGTTACGGGTTTTGGGTTTCGGGTTTAGGGTTTGGAATTTTGGGTATCGGGTTTGGGGTTTGGGGTTTCGAATTTGGGGTTTCGAATTTCAGGCTTCGGGTTTCGGGTTACGGGTTTCGGGTTAAATGTTTCCAGTTTAGGTTTTATGGATTTGTGTTTCGGGTTACGAGTGTCCGGCTTCGGGTTTCGGGTTTCGGGTTTCGGGTTTGTGGTTTCGTGTATCGGGTTTCGGGTTACGGGTTTGGGGTTTCGAGTTTAGGGTTTGGGGTTCCGAATTTCGGGTTACTGGTTTCGGGTTACCGGTTTGGAGTCTCGTGTTTCGGGTTTCGGGTTACGGGTTACGAGTTTCGGGTTTAGGTTTCCGTTTAGGGGTTTCGGGGTTCGGGTTTAGGGTTTCAGTTTACGGGTTTGGGATTTCAGGTTTACGGTTTGGAATTTCGGGTATCGGATTTGGGGTTTGGGGTTTCGGGTTTCGAATTTGGGGTTTCAGGTTTCGGGTTTCGGGTTTGATGTTTGGGGTTTGGGGTTTCGAGTTAAGAGTTTCCGGTTTAGGGTTTCGGGTTAAATGTTTCCGAGTTTGGATTTCGGGATTTGTATTTCGGGTTTCAGGTTACGGGTTTGAGGTTTGCGGTTTCGAGTTTGGTGTTTCGGGTTTGGTGTTTCGGGTTTAGGGTTTAGGGTTTTGGATTTCGGGTTATGGGTTTCGGGTTACGGGTTTCGGGTTACAGGTTTCGGGTTATGGGTTATGGGTTCGGGTTACGGGTTTCGGGTTAGAGGTTTCCGGCTTAGTGTTTTGAGTTACAAGTTTTCGTTTCGGGATTCGTGTTTCGGGTTTCGGGTTTGGATTTTCGGTTTTCGGGTTTGGAGGTTCGAGTTTGGGGTTTAGGGTTTCGGGTTTCAGGTTATGGGTTTCGTGGTACGGGTTTCGGGTTACGGGTCACGGGTTTCGAGTTTGTGGTTTGGGGTTTTGTGTTTTGGGTTTTGGGTTTCAAGTTTATGGTTTAGGGTTTCGGGTTTCAGATTTTTGGTTTCAGGTTTCAGGTTTGACGTTTCGGGTTTCGAGTTTGGGGCTTCAGGTTACGGGTTTCGGGTTAAGGTTTTCGAGTTTCGGGTTTCGAGTTTCGGGTTTCAGGTTACGTGTTTTGGGTTTCGGTTTAGGGTTTGGAATTTCGGGTATCGGGTTTTGGGGTTTGGGTTGTCGAATTTGGGGTTTCGAGTTTCAGGTTTTAGGTTTTGGGTTAGGGGTTTTCGGCTTAGGGTTTCGAGTTTCAGTTTTTGGGTTTTGGGTTAAGGGTTTTGGGTTACAGTTTTCCGATTTAGGATTTCGGGTTAAATGTTTTCAGTTTCGGTTTTCGAGATTTGTATTTCGGGTTTCAGGTATCGGTTATCGGGTTACTTGTGTCAGGCTTCGGGTTTCGGTATTCGGGTTTGGGGTTTCGAGTTTCGGGTTTCGGGTTACGGGTTACGGGTTTTGGGTTTGGGGTTTAGGGATTCGAGTTTGGGGTTTCGAGTTTAGGGTTTGGGGTTTCGGATTTCGGGTGACTGGTTTCGGGGTACGGGTTTCGAGTCTCGTGTTTCATGTTACGGGTTACGAGTTTCGGGTTATAAGATTCCGGTTTAGGGTTTCGAGTTACAAGTTTGGGTTTTCGGGTTTCAGGTTACGGGTTTTGGGTTTTGGGTTTACGGTTTGGAATTTCGGGTATCGGATATGGGGTTTGGGGTTTCGGGTTTCGGGTTTGAGGTTTGATGTTTGGTGTTTCGGGTTTCAGGTTACGACTTTCCGGTTTAAGGTTTTGGGGTAAATGTTTCTGAGTTTGGATTTCGGGATTTGTGTTTCGGGTTTCGGGTTTCGGCTTACGAGTGTCCGATTTCGGGTTTTGGGTTTCGTGTTTCGATTTTCGAGTTTCGGGTTACGGGTTTGCAGTTTGCGATTTCGATTATAGTGTTTCGGTTTTATGGTTTGGGGTTTCAGATTTCGGGTTAAGGGTTTCGTGTTACGGGTTTTGGATTTAGGGTTTCGAGTTACGGGTTACGGGTTTCGGGTTAGAGGTTTTCGGCTTAGGGTTTCGAGTTACAAGTTTCCGTTTCGGGATTCTTGTTTCGGGTTTCAGGTTTGGAGTTTCGATTTTCGGGTTTGGTGTTTCGGGTTTTGAGTTACGGTTTATGGGTTTCGGGTTTCGTGTTTGGGGTTTCGGGTTTCGGGTTTAGGGTTTCAGGTTTCAGGTTATGGGTTTCGGGTTACAACTTTCGGGTTCCGGGTTACGGGTTTCGAATTTGGGGTTTGGGGTTTCATGTTTCGGGTTTCGGGTTTCAGATTTTTGGTTTGAGGTTTCAGGTTTCGGTTTTGGGGCTTCATCTTACGGGATTCAGGTTCCGATTTTTGAGTTTCGGGTTTCGAGTTTCGGGTTTCGGATTTTAGATTTCGGGTTTCAGGTTACGGGTTTTGGGCTTCGGGTTTAGGGTTTGGAATTTCGGGTATTGTGTTTGGGGTTTGGGGTTTCGAGTTTGAGTTTTCGGGTTTCGGGTTTCGGGTTACGTGTTTCGGTTTACGGTTTTCCAGTTTAGGGTTTCGGGTTAAATATTTTTGGTTTCGGTATCGGGTTACAAGTGTCCGGCTTCGGGTTTGGAGTTTCGGGTTTGGGGTTTCGAGTTTCATGTTTCGGGTTACAGGTTTTGGTTTTGGGGATTCGAGTTTGGGGTTTCGAGTTTAGGGTTTGGGGTTTCGGATTTCGGGTTACCGGTTTCGGGTTACGGTTTCCAGTCTAGTGTTTTGGGTTACGAGTTACGAGTTTCGGTTTATAGGTTTCCGATTTAGGGTTTCGAGTTACAAGTTTTTGGTTTGGGGTTTCAGGTTACGGGTTTTGGGTTTCGGGTTTACGGTTTGGAATTTTGGGTATCGAATTTGGGGTTTCGGGTTTCGGGTTACGGCTTTCCGAT